>Ga0208373_1002635_pt1 | contig 19327 bp, 26 predicted proteins | sample RifOxyC2_FD_184036 | JGI IMG/M metagenome (GOLD analysis project Ga0208373, IMG submission 184036) | Soil microbial communities from Rifle, Colorado - Rifle Oxygen_injection C2 (SPAdes) | ecosystem: Environmental > Terrestrial > Deep subsurface > Rock core/Sediment | place: Rifle, Colorado... | reverse complement strand
AGGAACTTATGGCGGCTGCTAATAATGAAGGAGAGGCTATTAAGAAAAAACAGGATGTTCAACGCATGGCCGAAGCAAACCGCGCCTTTGCTCACTTTGCTCGTCGATAATCATAGACCTTTTCCAAAATAAGCGATCTTGGCTTTCACGGGCGCCCAGGCATCGCTTCAAGCTACATTTAGGTAGCTCTTCAGCGGCTGCCAGCCCGTTCAAGCCAATCTCATCTTATTTTGAAAAAGGTCTTAAATTCTATATGCCTAGAGAATATCCTCTCGATAAAATTCGTAATTTTGGTATTTTTGCCCACATTGACGCTGGGAAAACGACTGTTTCTGAACGTGTGTTGTTTTATACAGGACGCAAACATAAGATCGGTGAAGTACATGAGGGCGCAGCAACCATGGACTGGATGGAACAAGAACGTGAACGCGGGATCACGATTACTGCAGCTGCTACAACGTGTTTCTGGAAGGATCACCGTATGAATTTGATTGATACTCCAGGACACATCGATTTTACCGTTGAAGTGAAGCGCTCTATGCGCGTGCTTGATGGAGGAATTGCTGTTTTTGACGGTGTGGCAGGAGTAGAGCCTCAATCTGAAACCAATTGGCGATATGCGGATGATTTTCATGTTCCTCGTTTAGTGTTTATCAACAAGCTTGATCGCACAGGTGCTGATTTTTTTAAAGACGTTGCTTCCGTCCATGATCGTCTTACAAAGAAGGCTTATCCAATTCAATTACCTATTGGAACAGAAGGTGGCTTTATTGGTGTGATAAACCTTCTCAACATGAAGGCGTATTTTTATAAAGATGATCAAGGAAAGGAGATCGATATCGTTGATATTCCTGAAGAATATAAAGTAAAAGCTGACGAGTATCGAGCAAAACTTCTTGAGGCTGTTGCAGAAAATGATGAAGCCCTCATGGAAAAATATCTCGCTGGAGAAGAGCCAACGATCGAAGAAGTAAAGGCTGTTATTCGTAAAGCGACGATTGCAAATGATTTTATTCCTATTTTGTGTGGTTCTGCTCTTAAAAATAAGGGTGTTCAATTGCTCCTAGATGCTGTTGTTGAATTTCTTCCAAGTCCTCTTGAGGTTCCTGGAATCAAAGGAACAGATCCAGATGATTCAGAAAAAGAATTGACACGAAGAACGGCAGACGATGAACCTTTTTCAGCTCTTGCTTTTAAAATCGCTGCTGATCCATTTGTTGGAAAGTTAGCTTTCTTCCGAGTTTATTCTGGAGTTGTGAAGGCTGGGTCTTATATTCTCAATTCTTCTATAGGAAATAAAGAACGTGTGGGACGTATCGTGCGTCTTCACGCCAACATACGAGAAGATGTCAATGAAGTGTATGCCGGTGAGATTGCTGCAATGGTAGGATTAAAAGAAACATTTACGGGTCACACGTTATGTGATCCAGATCATCCTATTTTGCTTGAATCCATTTCGTTTCCTGAGCCGGTTATTTCTATTGCCATTGAACCAAAAACAAAAGCAGATCAAGAAAAGATGGGCATGGCTCTTCAAAAACTTGCTGAAGAAGATCCAACATTCCGTGTGCGTACAGACGAAGAGACAAATCAGGTGATTATTTCAGGAATGGGAGAATTACACTTGGATATCATTGTTGATCGCATGAAGCGAGAGTTCAGTGTTGAATGTAACGTAGGTCAACCTCAAGTTTCCTACCGTGAGACGATTAAAGGAAATGCTGATGGTGAAGGAAAGTTTATTCGTCAAAGTGGTGGACGAGGACAATATGGTCATGCCCTTATCCATCTTGAAAAACTTCCTCCTGGATCTGGAACGGAATTTGAAGAAATGGTCAAAGGTGGATCTGTTCCAAGAGAATATTTCAACCCAATTGAAAAAGGTATTCGTGAAGCCGTTGATCGTGGTGTTCTTGCCGGATATCCTATTCTCGACGTGAAAGCAATTCTTTATGATGGTTCTTATCATGAAGTGGACTCTTCAGAAGCTGCTTTCAAGATCGCCGGTTCTATGGCTTTTCAGGATGCAGCAAAGAAAGCGGGCATTGATCTCTTAGAACCAATCATGAAAGTTGAAGTGGTTACCCCAGAGGATTTTATGGGAACGGTTGTGGGAGATTTGAATGCAAAACGAGGTCAAATTCAAAACATGAGTGATCGTTCAGGGGCTAAGGTGATTGATGCCTTCGTTCCTCTTGCTGAAATGTTTGGTTATGCCACAGGTTTGCGTTCCAATACTCAGGGACGCGCCAGTTATTCCATGGAGTTTAATCATTACGATGTTGTGCCTTCAAATGTCGCCAAAGAAATTATTGAAAAACGCGGTGGAAATCACCGTTAAAAAAAATAAAAAACAGAGTGTTTATTTACGCTCTGTTTTTTATTTTGTAGCAAAGAACATTTCCTTCTGTAGATTCTGGTTCCCATCCTGGAATTTTAAATGCGTGTGAGACAATACGAGCTCCTGGAGGGAGCTGTGTTTCAAGAAGTTTTTTTATACGATTCATGGCGTAGGGAATTTGATAAAGGAATACGAGTGTCACGTCTGAAAGATTTGCTTTCCACATCGATTGTTTAAGCACTAAAGCTTGTTTTTCAAGATTCATTTTTTTGATTTTCCAATTTGAAAGTTTTACGAGTCCTGGATGAATTTCGTATCCTAAAGAATGTTTCGCTCCAGATTGTGCGGCGGCAATGACCAAACGTCCATCACCTGAACCAAGATCTACGACACAGTCTTCAGGACCTATGCAGGCGATGTGCATCATCTGTTCCAGAATTTCTTGTCTTGTAGGAACATAAGGACCTCCTCCTGAAAGAATGGGGATGAGCATTCCGCCAAACCAGTAAATAGCAAAGAGATCCAAGACAATGATCAGAATAGCAAAAAGAAAGAAAAGAAATATGATAAAATTCATAGAGTATGAAAAGTGAGATACCAAAGGTTGTTCTTACCTCCTATGATATAGGGAATGTGCAATCCATAAAAGCTGTTAATGACGGTCTTGTTCATAAGACGTTTAAATTGAAAACACAAAAAGGAATGTTCATTCTTCAACAGCTTCATCCTTTGTTAGCTCATGATGGTATTGCTGAGGATTTTCTTTTTGTGACTCGTTACTTAGAGTCTCAAAAATTTCTTACAGCCAGAGCCGTCTTAAGTCGTTTTGGAAATTTGCTTGTAAAAGAATCTACAGGAATTTGGCGGATGCAGACGTATATTCCAGGGAAAATCTATAACCGTCTTTTACAGCCAAGTCTTGCTCGTGAAGCGGGTGCTCTTTTTGGAAAATTTCATCATACGCTGAGTATGATTCCGTACACCTTTCAAACACCATTGGTTTGGTTTCAAACAAGAAAATATTACGAAACGTTATTGGCGACCCTTAAGTCTTTTGAACACTCTTCATTGTTAGAGGCTGTACAACCAGAAGCTTCTTTTTTGAAAAAACACCTTCCAAAACAGTTCATGCCTCAACGGTTGCGCACTCGCGTTATCCACGCAGATCCCAAGATTTCGAATTTTATTTTTAACTCCAAAGGGAAAGCGGTTGCTATGATTGATCTGGATCTTGTTCAGCGTGGTTTTCTTCCATTGGATCTTGGAGATGCGTTTCGTTCTTGGTGCGGGCTTGAAGAAGATGACCCACATAATTGTTTTCGACTCAATCTTTTCCGTGCAGGTTTTACAGGGTATATACGTGAGGCAAAAGTATTTATCACCAAACAAGAACTTGCGCTTATCCCAAGGGGAATCGGTGCTGTAATTCTTGAGCTTTCTGCCCGTTTTTTGATCGATTATTTTGAGGATACCTATTTTGGATGGGACTCATTTCGTTATGAATCGCGGCGAGCTCATAATCTAGCTCGTTGTCGTGGACAAATAGCTGAATTTAAAGATCTGCAAAAAAAACTTCCTGCCATAAAAAAAATAATAGAACTTCATTAGTATGCCTAATCGGCTTGCGGTTGTTTTGATGGGTATTTTGGTTCCGCTCTTTTTATTTTTTGGTTTTTTGTGGAAAGTTTCTGGTGAACATTCATCGTCATTGTTTGATAATACAGCTCATACGTTTTCTTATCTGTTTGCTTCTGCAACCCTCTATGAACGAGCTAATCGTGTTTCTGAAGATATTCAACGAACGGGGTCTTTATCTGGAATCGTCGCTCACCATTTACTCGTCGCTGATAAAATAGCACAACTGTTTGCTTCATTAGGCACTGGTCGTGAAAAAATCATTGTCATTCTTTCTCCTAATCATTTTTCATTAGGCCGTTCTCCCATTCAAGTAACCGATGGAACATGGGAAACTCCCTTTGGAGATGTAGAAGTTGATACAGATCTTCTTACAAAGTTTCTTGAGAGAGATTCGAATCTTTCTTATGAACCTGAAACATTTGAAAAAGAACATGGTGTTTCGGCCATTGTTCCGTTTATAAAATATTGGTTTCCTCAGGCGCGTATTCTTCCCATAGTGATTCATGATAAAACGACGATAGATCAAGTGAATACACTTGCACAGACTCTCCAAGAGATTGTTCCAAAAGCGATTGTTGTTGCATCAATGGATATGTCTCATCAGAAGCCTCAAGAAATTCAAATATCTCATGATGAAATGACCATGAAGGCTATTGAGAATGGTACATGTGAAGAAGAATGTTCACTTGATGTTGATGCAAATCGTGTTCTTGAAACATTGTTTGAGATTAATCGTCTGCGTGGTATACAAAAATGGACTATGATCCATCATGGAAGTTCTTTGATTATGGGGGCAACCACGGATTGGCATGAAAACACAAGTCATATTTTGGGATATTTTGAAGAATAAAAAAATATGATTTTATGTTAAAATTAAAAATAGAGTCGTCAGGATTTTTTAAGTAGGATTTTATTCGATATCATTTTTTGTATATGGCGAATTTTTTTTCCAAAGAAACAGGTAATTCAACAAAAAAACTCAGTCCTTTTCTGATCATTCTTATTGTCTGTATCGCCGCTTTTATTGGTGGTTTTTTTGCCACACGTCTGTTGCAAATGCGTCCGCAATCAATCACAGAATCGGAGGTTCCTGTGAAAGAAACCGTTCCTGCTGTGCAAGAACCGGAAGAACTAACAGAATCGAGAGTTCCTCCTGTAAAGGAAACTGATGGAAACACGATTCAGGTTAATTGGATTAATCCTGAACAACAACCTTCGAGAGTGCCTGACGAGGTGTTATCGCGTGCGGTTTGTTTTAATGAGCCAACGGTTTGCGAGAATTCTTCGAATTCGTACGCTTCTGCCGTCGAGCTTGGAACGGTTGCGAGAGGTGTCTATGACGGTCGATCGTTGGAAATGACGACGATTGAAAATCAAGGAATGGGAATAAATTACGCTAGTTATTATGTGTTGCGTGATCCATCAGGTGTAGCCGCTCCCGTTTTGTTAGATCGGTTATATCGCAATGTCGGAGGCTGGTTTCCTTCAGGGTTGGGGGGAATGACTGTTCAAGAGTCTCTTGGTGACAAAGTTGCGGAACTTTCCGGATATGTGATTGATACGGAATCTGTGATTCCAGAGCTTGAAACTGTTGAGCAGACCGTTGGTGACACACAAGGCCGTTCTTTTGTGTTTACAGGATTATGGTTGCGTTTGTATTCACAGGAGGCTATTTCTCTTGCTTCTGCGACACGAACCGCACAGCTTTCAGATGGCAGAGTTCTTTCGTTATATGAACCAAAAGAAGATGTAGATGGAAATGTATTGCCTGGACAGACAAGTATGGGACGTGATCAATTTTATGTGCTAGACGAAGATGGTCGCGTGCTTTTTTATGATCTTGAAGTTCCTTTTTTTAAAGATGATGTGAAAGATGAGAATGGAAACATTCTCGAAGGTCGTCGAATTCCAAGAATTCGTTGGAATGACGGAAGTACAAACACACAAGAATATTTTAAAGGAGAACTTGGCGGATGTGGGTTTAAAACCACGACGCATGTGGTTTCTCAAGCGGAGATTGATCAGATAGGTTTAACAGGTGTTGGTCTTGGATTAGGAGATGACGGAAGCCAGACACAGGTGTTTGAGCCCTCTAGCTATGAAAACGATTATTATACAGATGCTTTTAATATCGTGACGTATCCTGGCGAAGAGGCGAAAACCCTTGCAGACTTTGTACATCCGTATTTTTACTTTCAAGACGCGTTTGATCGCTGGATTGAGGCAACAAGTATTGAAATCATCCCTCCGGTCGAGTGCGGAAAACCAGTCATTTATCTGTATCCTGAACAGGTTACGGATATGACCGTTTGGGTGAATCCAAAGGGTGGATTTTCTTACACGGAACCTCTCTATAAAAACGGCTGGCGCATCACGGCTTCTCCTGACGGAAAAATAGTAAATCAGGATGACGGGCTTGAATATCCGTATTTGTTTTGGGAGGGAAGAGGTGGAATGTATTCTGCGCCAGAGCACTACTGGGTTGTTAAACAAACAGAGGTAGAAACGTTTTTAACGCAGATTTTGGATGAGATGGAATTTTTTGAAAACGAACGAAATGATTTTCTTGAATTTTGGTTGCCGCGCATGCAGGAGGCACCGTATTATAAAATCGGGTTCCATGGCACGGAAGTCATGAATCAACTGGCTCCATTGCAGTTGTCTGTTAAACCAGACCACATCTTCCGTATCCTGATGGATTATTCACCTCTTGAACATTGGCTCCCATCAGATCCACCAACAACACTTCCACACGCCAACAGGGAAGGGTTTGATGTAATGGAATGGGGAGGAGTGCTTCGATAGAAAAAACAAAAAACACTCGGATAAACCGGGTGTTTTTCATTTGAGATTCTGAAGTGCTGTTTCTGGCTTAACTGTGTTACTTAGTTCCAGTTCATCTACCTCTTTTCCTGTGCTTTCTTTATCTCAAATGTCTTTTTACTTATATAGGTTATATACTTTGAAAAGGTATCTTTTACAGATGCACAGATGAATAGAATACCAGAAAATGGTTTTCTTGTCAACGATCCGAAGCCCGCCTGATATGTTTTGCTACGATATATTGAGTATTTAATAGATTTTATCTTTATGAGAGAGCAAAAGAGAGGTGATTTTATTCCTATTCCTAAAGAAGTTTTTCGAGAACGCCCACCTTTTTTTCCAAATAAAGAATCGTTCGATTTAGTAAGAGGATTTGCAACAAATTTTTATCGCTTAGTAAAAGAATCTTTGCCAGCTATCAAATCTGAATCGATGGGTGATCTAGTTTTAAACATTGAAAATGTAGTGAAAAATTCTGTTGGAAAACGTTTGTCAGAAATTCTGGTTCAGAAGGGTTATGATGAACAGAAGGTTTCTCGGATTCAAAAAGCTATTTGTGAGAGAGATTTTTCTTCTGTTGAGATGAATGGAGATCAAGACGAATTGAAAACAACTTTAGGATTGGCTCTTGTTGCCGAAAGAGTTCGTTCTCAGGTTTTCACAGATACGCTTGAACGTATGAATTCAGAGGAACTTGTTTCTCTTGGAATGAATGAGGGACTTCGGGACCTCATCGTTCCATTATTTTCCGGTCTCTCCTCTATTGATACGGAATTCGTTCGTTTCAGATCCAGAGCTTTGAGAAGTGAACCTTACTTGGAGTCGTCTATTGATGCTGTGCGAGAACAACAACGAGTTATAATGGTTCTTCAACATTTTTGTGAGGGGATAGAAGTGCAAGGAGCAGAATCTCTTTTTGGAGATTCTGGAGAAGATTTTGTTATTTTTTTGAGGCTTCTTATTGAATCTTATCGAACCGTCTCTGTGTCAGGGACGGCTTTTTCTGATTTAGAAATGAGAGAACGGGCAATACTGGTTAAACAGGCTTTTGTACAATTTATCAAAAAACATCCTGACCATTCTCTGATGTTTATTCCTAAAATGTTTTCTTATGTTGAAACGGGTGAAGGTGTTGATTTGGGTTTTGATCCAGAAATTCGAGTTCTTTGGCAATCACCAGAACACAAAAAACAGACGGAAGGATTTATGAGGGATAGCGTTGTTTTTGGGCAATCAATCCATAGGCAATTTCCTGATTTGATTACAGAGGAAGAAGCTAATATAGAGCATTATCGACCTATTGTTTGTGACGATATTGGATCATGGGGAGTCAATATGGTTTTTCGAGCAGAAGGATTTGAAGATACGGGTACATCTTTTCTCATTGAAAATAGAATACGTACAGCACTCACAGAGCCTATAAAAGAAATGATCGGATCTATTCAAGGCGATGCAAAAATGACAGAAATTTCAACAGAGAAATTTCAACATATCGTGAAACGTTTCTTACTTTCTCATGAATTAGGCCACCAATTTTATGACAATCCGCGTTTTAAAAAAGAATTGGGAGACGTTTATCGTCCAATTGAAGAACATAAAGCTGACTTGTTAGCCGCTTGTGGATTTGTTGATATAAGTAAGGAAGACGTGCAATCAGATGTAGATAAACAAGAAAAGTCTGTTCTCAATTTGGTTGTGTTAAGTAATGCTCTTTTATGTGCCGCTCTTTCCCCAGATGGAGAACTCGCCGCGTATTATCATAGTGCCATTGGAATTCTAAATTGTGCTTCTGAACAAGGGGTTTTTGTAGAATCAGATGATGGGAATGTGAACGTAGATTTTGAAAAAATGAATGGAGATTTTTCAAAATTTGTTGGAGAACGCGCAAGAAATGTTTTGAAAATTTATCAAAACATAGATAAAACCGTTCAGAATTCTTCAGAGGCTCAGAATGTCGCAGAACGATTTATGACAGAAGAACCAATGTCAATTGTTGCAAAATGGATTCACCAATTTCGGGAGAAAGATAATTTTAAAAAGTAAGCAATAAACTTTTATGACGTCATGTATTACGTGCGGAATGCCGTTTGAGGGGGAACATAAGGATATGGTTGGGCTTCAAAGTCTTTATGGTCCTGTCTGTACATTTTGTTCTGTTGGAGACAAGATTAAGACAGGTGATGAAATTTTTGAGGGGGGAGTACAATTTTTCCTTAGTACGGTTGCCGGTGGAGACTTGGAACTTGCACAACGTCTTGTGCGCAAAAATATGAAATCGTTGCCTTATTGGCAGGAACATTCGTTTGAAGGGTTAAGTGGTCCAGAAGCAACAGATGAGGAATTTCAAATAGCCATGATGAAACTTTAATTTCATTTAAGAAGTCTGGAAAGAAAAGCATCTGTAGTACAGATGCTTTTGTCTATCTGAAACTCATTTTGAAAACTGATATACTGGCTTGGTATGAAAATACTTGTTGTCTGTAAGTATGGAAAAAATAGAAGTGTTTATCTTAAAAACTATTTGGAAACTCAAGGGTATGAGGCACAGGCAATAGGGGTAAATGCTCCTGATTTGATAGAACAAGTTAATGAGTCGGATATCGTGATCAGCGTACATCCTGACATTCTTTCTGAATTAAAAGGATCTGTTGATCTTTCAGATAAAAAAGTCATTTCGCTTCATACAGAAGATCGACCGCAGATGGTTTTAACGGATAAAACACCTCTTGATGGAAGCCAGTGGCTTGTATTTCAAAATACGTACGTTTATTCAGCACTTATCGATCAGATACAAAAATATCTTCCCCTTGAATGAAAAGAGTAGTTTTTTTTATCGTTTTTTTTTAAAAAAAATTGCCTTGACATGACAGGTTGGTTGGTTACAATGCCAACATTATGGAACAACATTTAAAACGAGTATTGAATTTAGTGCGTCGTACAGGGGATACCATGGTTGTGGTTGATAAAGACGGATCCGACGCGTTTGTCGTGATGGATTTGGATCGTTACGAGCATTTATTAGATGAAACTTCTTTTTTTGATGAAGAAATTGATGATTTTTCTCAAGAATCGATCCCATCTGAAATTCAGGAATCAGAATCAACGATTTGGGATGTGATGCAAACAACGGATGGAGAAGGTGAAACTTGGAATCTTGATAAATTAAGTGAAGAGGAATTATCGGATTTAGAAAAGAATTACAAGGAATTTGCTGCACGTCACGAAACGATTAAACAAAATGAATCAAACAAATCAGACGTTGAACATCCTGAGAAAGAAAAAGAAATAGAGAATCAGCAAAAAAAAAATGATGAAGAATACGGAGAAGAACAGTTTTATCTTGAACCGATTGAGTAGAAATTTTCATTTTATAAATAAAAAATTCTTTATTCTCTCTTGCTTTATAACTGAGATCACGAAGACTTGCGTGTTTTAACGACCTTTGTTATACTTTCGCACGTCTTTGAAATATATAATTTTTATTTAAGAACGTAATTAAAGTTTGGGTCAATTGCCCAGTAACTTCAATCCATATGGCTGGAGTCTTTGAGCGAAATAAGCCGCACGTAAACGTCGGTACAATAGGTCACGTTGACCATGGAAAAACCACCACGACGGCTGCCCTTCTTGCGGTATTAAACGCAAAGGGCATGACCGCCCAATCTAAGGGTGTTGATGATTTGGATAAGGCTCCTGAGTCTAAAGCACGTGGTATAACCATTGCTACAGCTCACTGCGAGTACGAATCAGAAAAGCGTCATTACGCACACGTTGATTGTCCTGGTCACGCTGACTACATTAAGAACATGATTACTGGAGCTGCACAGATGGATGGTGCCATCCTTGTTGTTTCTGCTGCTGATGGTCCTATGCCACAGACACGGGAACACATTCTTCTTGCACACCAAGTCGGTGTTCCAAGTATTATTGTCTTTTTAAATAAAGTTGATCAAGTTGATGATCCAGAACTTATTGATCTTGTTGAAGAAGAAGTTCGTGATCTTTTGAAACAGTATAAGTTTCCTGGGGATGATGTTCCTGTGATTCGTGGTTCTGCATTGAAGGCTCTTCAAAATCCAAACGATGAAGAAGCAGCCAGACCTATCATGGAAATTGTTCAAGCTTTGGACAACATTCCAGAACCTGTTCGCGATGTAGATAAGCCACTTTTAATGCCTATCGAAGATGTTTTTTCTATCGAAGGTCGTGGAACGGTTGTCACCGGTCGTATTGAACGTGGAGCCATTAAGATTAACGAAGAAGTTGAAATTGTTGGTCTTAATGAAGAATCCAAAAAGACCGTTGTTACAGGAATTGAAATGTTTAACAAGCAACTATCAGAAGGACGTGCTGGTGATAATGCTGGACTTCTTTTGCGCGGAATAAAGAAAGAAGATGTTGAACGTGGAATGGTTCTTGCTAAACCAGGTTCCATTACTCCTCACACTGAATTTGAAGCAGAAGTCTATGCCCTTACAAAAGAAGAGGGTGGACGACATAAGCCTTTCTTTAAAGGTTATAAACCTCAGTTTTATATCAGAACAACAGATGTTACAGGTGAAGTTATTTTGCCTGAAGGAACTGAAATGGTGATGCCTGGAGATACTTTGAATCTTAATATTAAATTGATTCAACCAGTAGCTCTTGAAGAGAAAATGTCTTTTGCTATTCGTGAAGGTGGACATACGGTAGGAGCTGGTATTGTTACAAAAATTATCAAATAATAATTAAGGAGAGGCGGATTGATGTTCGTCTCTCCTTTTCGTTCTTTACTATAAAGTGTGTCAGAAGATAAGAAAAAACAAGAAGAAAAAGCACGTATTCGTATTAAGATACGAGCCTATGATCATAAGATTATTGATCAGGCTACCGAAACAATCATAAAAACGGCTCAGCGATCAGGTGCAACAGTGATTGGTCCGGTTCCACTACCAACGGAGAAACGAAAATATACCGTCAATCGTTCGACTTTTATTCATAAAGATTCTCGTGAACAATACGAAATGTGTGTTCATAAACGATTGATTGATATTACAGACCCAACAGAGAAAACTATTGATTCTCTGATGAGTCTCAATTTACCAGCTGGTGTGGACGTAGAGATTAAGACTTAGATATTTAGTAAAGGGATAGAGAAAGGATAATGATAGTAAATACTAATATTATCCTTTCTCTATCCCTTCCAGCAATTTTCAAACAAGGAAGAAAGATCTCAGTTAATAGTTGTGATCATTAGAGAAAACCTTCCTGGGATTTCAAGATTGTATTAAGGAGAATTGTTTTATCACATTCATAATTATTTTCCTCGACAGTTTGTAGATTAGTTTTTATATAAACTAATTCGATTGTGAGGCTAGAAGTTGGTAGGAAACAATCTTGTTTTCTTTCGACTTCTAGCTTTTATGCTAGCTTCAATTATGTCTTTCATCATTGGACGAAAAATCGAAATGACACAGTTATTTAATGACGACGGAATGGTTATTCCAGTCACTCTTATTCAGGCTCAACCAAATACTGTTACTCAAGTACGTACTGACGAAACAGACGGATATTTAGCTGTTCAGGTTGGTATAGAGACAAAAACACGTCTTCTTAAACCACAAGTTGGTCATCTTAAAAACTTGGAAAATTTTTCCGTATTGAGGGAATTTCGGGTTAATAATGATAATACTTTTCAGCGTGGAGATGTTATTTCTATAGAAGCTTTTGAACGTGGCACACGTGTTGATGTTGTAGGTGTCTCAAAAGGACGAGGATACGCTGGTGTTGTTAAGCGTCATCACTTTAAAGGAGGAAAAGCAACTCACGGAAATAAAGATCAACAGCGTATGGGTGGATCTATAGGATCTCAGCGTCAAGGTAAGGTCATTAAAGGTCAACGCATGGCCGGACGTATGGGTGATGAACGAGTAACAATAAAGAATCTTGAAGTTATTTCGACAGATTCAAAAACCAATATCATTGCTTTAAAGGGAGCTGTTCCTGGAGCACGTGGAGGTTTGATCATGATTAAAACTAGACCTGGAAAAACAGTATGGCACGCATAACACTTTACACAAACGACGGTTCTTCCAAAGGCGAACTTCTTTTAGACGATGCATTGTTTGGTGTTAAGATTAACCCAGCTCTCGTTCACGAAGCTGTCGTTATGCAAACGGCGAACGCACGTACTGCTATCGCTCACACGAAGACTCGTGGGGAAGTTGCAGGTACTGGAAAGAAACCATGGAAACAGAAAGGAACAGGTCGTGCACGACATGGTTCTAGGAGATCACCTATTTGGATTGGTGGAGGAATTACATTCGGTCCAAGAAATGATAGGAATTTTTCTTTAAAGATGAATCGAAAAGCACGTCGAAAAGCTTTAGCTATGGTATTGACTGACAAACTGACAAGTGAACGACTTGTTGCTGTTGATGATCTTGATGTAGAAGAAGGAAAAACGAAACAATTAGTTAAGACACTTGCCTACTTGCCTCTTACAGGAAAGAAAACATTGATTGTTACCACTCCTGAACACAAGATTATCAGTAGAGCAGCTCGAAATATTCCAAATGTTGAAACATTACCTGCTAATGCATTGAATATCGTTGATTTGTTACGTTTTGACTGTTTGCTCATGACAGAGTCAGCAATAACAATGATCACTGAGATCTATAAGAAGAACTAAGTATGGGTATCTTGAATCGAATTAAAAAAACAACGAAAGAAACCGACTCAAACGATCTTGTTGATAAAGAAGTTCATACAGATCAAAAGAAGAGTATTCCAGAATTCGGTTTATCTTCTTTTGTTGATGTGATTATAAAACCAATACTTTCTGAAAAGGCTTCTGTACTTGCATCTACAAATCAATACGTTTTTCTTGTTCGAAAAGAAGCTAATCGTATTCAGGTATCTTCTGCGATTAAACATACTTATGGAATGAAACCTGTATCTGTAAATATTCTGAATATTGATGGTAAAAAATTACGTTTTGGAGGAAGAAAAGGAAAGCGTTCTGATTGGAAAAAAGCTATTGTAACCATTCCAGAAGGACAAACCATTAATGTATACGAGGGTGTTTAATTTTTATGTCAGTAAAACGATACAAACCAACAACAGCAGGTCGTCGTATTTCAAGTGTTGATGATTTTTCTGATATCACAAAAACGACTCCTGAAAAAAAATTAACCATCAAAAGAAAAAAGTTTAGTGGGCGTACGAATGGAAAAATTACCGTGCGTCATCGTGGTGGTGGAGCTCGACAACGGATAAGACTCGTGGATTTTAAATGTGATAAATTTGATGTTCCAGCCATTGTAGCTTCCATAGAGTACGATCCAAATCGTGGTGCTCGTCTTGCGCTCCTTCACTATGCAGACGGAGAAAAACGTTACATTGTTGCTCCTATTGGGCTTGGGGTAGGAAATACAGTTATTTCTTCTTTGCAAAAAGGAGAAATTCAAACAGGAAATCGTTTTAAACTTGAACACATTCCTATTGGCATGGAAATTTATAACATTGAGTTGAAGCCAGGAAAAGGAGGTCAAATTGTACGTGGAGCTGGAACTTTTGCTCAGCTTATGGCCGTTGAAGGATCTTATGCCACCATTCGTCTTCCTTCGGGAGAAGTTCGCATGGTTCCCAAACACTGTATGGCAACTCTTGGGCATGTCTCCAATCCAGATCGCCGTTTAATTCGATGGGGTAAAGCGGGACGTATGCGTCATCGTGGATGGAGACCAACTGTTCGCGGTAAGGCAATGAACCCAGTAGACCATCCACACGGTGGAGGAGAAGGTCGTAACTCAATTGGATTAAAACGACCAAAAACTCCTACAGGTAAACCAGCACTTGGTGTAAAAACTCGAAAAAAACAAGCATCAACCAAACTGATTATTCAACGCCGCAAACGCGGACGTTTCATAGGCGGCAATTAATATGTCACGTAGTCTGAAAAAAGGACCTTACGTCCACCCAAAACTTCTTAAAAAGATTGCTGCACGTAAACCAGGTGAAGGAACTCCTATTAAGACCTGGGCACGATCATCCACGATAACTCCTGAAATGGTTGGATTTGTTTTCGCTGTTCATAATGGAAAAGATTTTATACAGGTTCGTGTTGTAGAAAATATGGTTGGACATAAATTAGGCGAGTTTTCTCCTACAAGAAAATTTGTTCGACATGGTGGTCAGGTTAAAAAAGCAGAAGGACAAGCAACAACCTAAGATATTTTATGGAAGTCAAAGCAACAGCACGCTATATTCATATGTCTCCACGCAAGGTTCGACTTGTGATTGATGTTATTCGTGGATTAAAAGTGAATGAAGCACGATCTCAGCTTCATGTCATGAAAAAAGCTGCCGCAGAACCGGTTATGAAACTTTTGAATTCTGCTATAGCTAATGCTGAACATAATTTTAACCTGAATACCGACGAGCTTTATATTAAGCAGATTTTTGCTGATGGAGGTCCTACTTTGGGACGATGGCGCGCTCGAGCTTTTGGTCGAGCTGCTCCTATTCGTAAAAGAACAACGCATATAGCTATCATACTAGATGAACGTTTAAAAACATTAGATAACTCACCAACAGCAAACTTAACTTCATAATTATGGGAAATAAGGTACATCCAAATATTTTTCGTATCGGAGTCATTCGCGGTTGGGATGGGGTTTGGTTTGCAAAGAAGAATGGGTTTAAAGACTTGTTGAAAGAAGATGTTGAGATTCGAGGTTTTTTAAAAACTCTGCTTAAGGAATCTCTTATTGAACGAATTGAAATTGAACGTTCACGTCAAGAAATACGTCTTATTATCCATTCTGCTAAACCAGGAATCATTATAGGTAGAGGAGGATCTGGTATTGAAGAGCTGACACAAAAATTGAAAAAACGTTTTTTCCGAGGTCGACGTGTAAAGATGAGTATAAACGTAAAAGAAGTTCAAAAACCTTCTTTATCTTCACAAGTTGTTGCTCAACAGATTGCTGCTGATATTGAAAAGCGTATGCCATTTCGTCGTGTGATGAAGATGACTATTGAACGTTCTTTAAAGGCGGGAGCACAAGGGGTAAAGATTACCATTGCTGGTCGACTTAATGGTGCTGATATTGCTCGAACAGAAACTATCTCACAAGGAAAGATTCCATTGCACAATTTACGTTCTGATATCGATTTTGCTTCTATTCCAGCTCGAACTATTTGGGGAGCTATCGGGGTAAAAGTTTGGATCAATCGTGGTGAGATATTTGAGAATAGTTAATCCAGATAGAATATGTTGATTCCTAAAAAAGTAAAACACCGAAAGTGGCATAAGGGTAGGGGACGTGGAAAACGTCTTGCCACAACCAAGACAACGATTGCTTTTGGGTCTTATGGTATTAAAGCCATAACAGGTGCGTGGATTACTTCTCGCCAAATTGAAGCTGCACGTCGTGCTATGACACGTGCTATTAAACGAGGTGGAAAGATTTGGATTAGAGTATTTCCCGATAAGCCAGTTACTTCTAAAGGTTCTGAGATGCCCATGGGTAAAGGTAAGGGGGCAGTAGATCATTATGTAGCAGTCGTAAGACCAGGAACTGTATTGTTTGAAATGGGAGGTGTTGATCAAGAACTTGCACAATCTGCTCTTACCCTTGCTGCGCATAAACTTCCGGTAAAATCAAAGATTATTTCACGTGAGATAATATAATTGTATGAATTCAAAAACTCTTCGTACAAAAAGTGTTTCTAACCTCACGCAAGAGATGAAAGACGCTCAAAGTAGATTAAGAGAACTTCGTTTTAAACGTTCTTCTAATCAATTGAAACAAGTACGAGAAATACGAGATGTTAGAAGGAATATAGCAAGAATAAAGACTATTCTTGGACAAAAACACACTGAGGAATTTATTAAGGCTGAATAATTTATGAAGACTCACATAATTCAACGCAAATTTATAGGAACCGTCGTCTCAATCAAGATGGATAAAACTCTTGTGGTACGCGTTGATCGAACCGTGATTCATCCAAAATACGGTAAACGTTATATACAAAGCAAGAAATTTCACGTTCACACAGAAAGTGGTGTCTACTCCGAGGGTGATCTCGTTGATATCCAAGAATGTCGACCTTATTCCAAAACAAAACGTTGGAGAGTACTTACTAAACAAACAGCAAACTAACTTATGCTTCAACTTCGATCCATGATAAAAGTTGCGGATAATACTGGAGCAAAAAAACTTCAAGTGATTCGCGTATTGGGAGGTTACCAAAAACGCTATGCCGTGATTGGTGATTTAGTGACGGCTGCAGTTAAAGAAGCTGTTCCCCACGGGAGTGTTAAAAAAAGTGATATTGTTACAGCAGTGATTGTTCGGGCACGAAAAGAGATCCGTCGTAAAGATGGGACTTATATTCGTTTCGATGAGAATGCTGCGGTTATTATTGATAAAAAAACAAAGGATCCAAAAGGAACTCGCATTTTTGGACCTGTTGCGCGTGAACTTCGAGGTTTTGGATTTAATAAGATTATTTCCCTTGCCCCAGAAGTTCTCTAGGATATATGAAAATAAAAACTGGTGACAATATTCGCATTATTGCAGGAAAGGATAAAGGAAAACAAGGGAAGATTATTCAAGTTTTTCCAAAACTTGAAAGAGTTGTTGTTGAAGGAATGAACTTGATGACGAAACATTTACGAAAGCAACAAAATCGTCCTGGGCAGAAGATTCAGTTTCCAGCACCTTTGCATTATTCAAATGTCCAAATTATTTCTGCCAAGAGTGGAAAAATTGGTCGTGTTGGATATAAATTTATTGAAAAAGAAGGTAAGAAGACCAAGATCAGAGTAATTCATTCAAAGGGTCAGTCTGAAGATATCGAGTAAATTTATGTCGTTTCAAACGTTTTACAAAAAAGAGATTACCCCAAAGCTTAAAGAGGAGTTTGGTTATAAAAATATTCATGCCGTTCCAACCGTGAAATCGATAAGTCTTAATATAGGACTTGGAGTTGGAATGAAGGATGCTAAATTTATTGAAACAGCGGAAAAAACACTTATCCGAATTTCAGGACAAAAACCAGTTTCTACGAAAGCACGAAAATCTATTGCGGGTTTTAAAATTCGTGAAGGAAATGTCGTAGGAATGAAAGTTACTTTACGAGGAAAGCGTATGTGGGACTTTTTAGAGAAACTTATTAAAATTTCTTTACCTCGAGTTCGTGATTTTCGTGGGCTTTCTTCAAAAGCTTTTGATGGTCAAGGTAATTATTCCATAGGTTTTAAAGAACATATTGCTTTTCCAGAAATTCGTACTGATGAAATCGAACTTATTCACGGTCTTCAAGTGACTATCGCGACTTCTGCGCACACTGATACCGAATCAAAATCTCTTCTTACACATCTTGGACTTCCACTCAAAAAAGAAGCATAATCTATGGCTACTGAAAACCAAATTGCGAAATCAAAAAAACGTCCAAAGTTTTCCACACGTAAAATTCATCGTTGTTGGCGTTGTGGAAGAAAGCGAGGTTATATGCGAGCTTTTGGCCTTTGTCGCATCTGTTTCCGTGAATTAGCTAATCGCGGTGAGATTCCAGGTGTAAGAAAATCAAGCTGGTAATTCTATGATGACTGATCCTATTTCAGACATGTTGACACGTATTCGTAACGCTCAGATCGTTCGAAAATCTGAAGTTGTTTTTCCGTACTCCAAAATGAAATTTGCTATTGTAAAGATTTTGGAAAAGGAAGGCTATTTACAGAAAGTCGAACAAATAACTGAAGCAAAGTTTTCTGTTATTCGTATCGAGTTACGTTATGATAATGATCAACCAAAGATTCAAATGGTGCGACGTATAAGTCGACCAAGTAATCGTGTCTATGCTAAATCAACAGACCTTCCCAAAGTTTTGTCAGATATTGGTATCGCCATTGTTTCTACACCAAACGGTTTGATGACCAATAAGGAGGCTCGCGCTCGTCACCTTGGTGGAGAAGTTATTTGTGAGATTTCATAAAACTTATGTCTCGAGTTGGAAAAAAACCTATTTTAATTCCCCAAGGTGTTGATGTGACTATTGATAAAGGTCCAATAGTTCTCGTTAGGGGGCCAAAAGGAACACTAAAACAGCAAATTAATACTGCCGTTTCTATTAATATTATCGATGGAGCTAGTGGAAAGGAAATGCAGTTTTCTGTTTTGCAAGAAGAAGATAAGAACGAACGATCTCAATGGGGTACAGCACGAGCTCTTGTGGCGAACATGATTATAGGAGTTACTAAAGGATTCTCTAAAAAACTTGAAGTGAACGGTGTTGGTTATCGCGTAAATTTATCTGGACGTATTCTTGTGTTCACTGTAGGGTTTTCTCATGATGTCCGTGTGGAACTTCCTGAAGGGATTGAAGCAAAGGTTGAAGGTAATCTTATTGAGATTTCTGGTGCTGATAAATATACAGTTGGAGCTCTTGCTGATAATCTTAGAAAAATCCGTAAACCCGAACCTTATAAGGGGAAAGGAATTAAATATGCCGAAGAGACTATTCGCCGAAAGGCTG
>Ga0208373_1002633_pt1 | contig 19335 bp, 17 predicted proteins | sample RifOxyC2_FD_184036 | JGI IMG/M metagenome (GOLD analysis project Ga0208373, IMG submission 184036) | Soil microbial communities from Rifle, Colorado - Rifle Oxygen_injection C2 (SPAdes) | ecosystem: Environmental > Terrestrial > Deep subsurface > Rock core/Sediment | place: Rifle, Colorado... | reverse complement strand
AAGCACAGGTGGATGTGGAAGAATTTGCGAAAAAAATGATAGAAAAGGGAAATAATCAATTAGGATTAACCGTGGACACATTAGCTAAAGACGAGCAAGGATCTCCATTGCCAAAATTTGAAGTTATGTTTGATAATGAAGGAAAAATTAAGAGTATTCAAAAAAATTAATTTTCTTTTATTCTAATAAAGTGCCAAAAATCAGCATAATAATCCCGACCTACGAGCATGGAGACACAATTGAAAAGTGTCTCTTGTCTCTTTTTAATCAAACATTTAAAGATTATGAGATTATTGTCGTAAACGACGGATCAACAGACAATACCGCGGAGATCTTGGAAAAGTATAAAGATAAAATAAAAATAATCAGCCAAGAAAATAAAGGAGCTCCGGTGGCGAGGAATAGGGGATTCAAAGAATCGTCCGGAGAATTCATTATTTTCTGCGACGCGGATGTAGAAGCGCGACCGGATATGCTTCAAAAAATGCTGGACGCTCTTTTGGAACATAAAGAATACTCTTTTGTCTATTCTTCGTTTAAGTGGGGCTGGAAAGATTTTAAATTGTATGAATTTGACGCGGAAAAATTAAAAAGAGGTAATTTTATTACCTCAACATCATTGATTCGCCGAGAACATTTTCCGACTGTTGGCTGGGATGAAAGTTTAAAGAAATTTCAAGATTGGGATTTGTGGCTGACTATGTCAGAAGAGGGGAAAAAAGGGTATTGGATTTCTGAATTTTTATTTAAAGTAAAACCCAGAAGAAATGGAATTTCCAGTTGGCTACCCTCATTTTTTTACAAAATACCCTGGGATAAATTCGGTTGGGCGCCAAAAGAGATAAGGAAGTATAACGAGGCTTTGAAGATTATTAAAGAAAAACATAAATAATATGGATCTATCAATCATCACTGTCAATTGGAAAGTAAAAGATTTATTGGAAAAATGTCTTCGTTCTGTTTACGAACAAACCAAAGATATCAGCTTTGAAGTTTTTGTAGTTGATAATGATTCAAGGGACGGAAGCGTAGAAATGGTCCGCGAAAAATTTCCTCAAGTTTTATTGACCGCGAGCAAGGATAATCTTGGTTTCGCTAAGGGTAATAATGTAGCCGCCAAAGACGCGAAGGGGCGTTATATTCTTTTGCTTAATCCTGATACGGAAATTTTGGATAATGCCATAGGTAAGATGGTTAAGTTTATGGATAATCACCCGGGTTGCGGAATCGCCGGATGTAAACTATTAAATCCCGATTTAACTCTTCAGCCGTCAGTCAGGCGTTTTCCCACTTTTTTATCGCAAGCGCTTATTCTCCTTAAATTACATCATCTATTTCCGCATTCTGCTCCAATGCGCCATTATTTAGCCGAAGATTTTGATTATACCAAAACTCAACCCGCAGATCAGGTGATGGGAGCTTTTTTTATGATAAGAAAAAAAGTTATTGAAAAAATCGGTCTGCTTGATGAAAAATTTTGGATTTGGTTTGAGGAAGTTGATTATTGCAAGAGGACAAAAGAAGCGGGATTTAAAATTTTATATACGCCGGAAGCGAAGATAATTCATTATTACGGGCAAAGTTTTAAGCAGGTTTATAATGTCAAAAAGCAAAAAGATTTTAATAAAAGTCTTACCTATTATTTTAAAAAACATCAACCTTTGTGGCAGAGGATTTTGATAGGAATATTAAAGCCGATCAGTATAGCGCTTGCGTGGGGGGTGTACTTGATTAAGAAGTAAAAGTATTTATAAGAGAATCCATAAGCACCAAATTCAAAATCACAAGCTCCGAATAAATCCAAATATCCAATGCTCAAAATTCTAAACGGTAGTTTTGAATATTTGAATTTTGGTCATTGTAATTTATTTGGGATTTGTAATTTTGGATTTAGTGCTTAGCTAATATATGAATTTCTTCGGAAAATACTTTAGACTATCTTTTCTATTTACTACTTTTGTTTTTATTCTCTCCTTTTGCGCTTTTTTATATCCATCTTTCAATAAGGTGGCTTTTTTGGCTGTGCTTTTTTTGACCCTCGCTTTATCTCTAAAAAAACTTGAATACGGAATTTATATTTTGTTGGCGGAATTATTCGTCGGCTCCAAGGGTTATTTATTTTATTTTAATCTCGGAGGAACATCCGTTTCTTTGCGGATCGGATTATTTTTAATAATCTTTAGCGTCTGGATTTACAGCAGATTAAAGAATAAAGATTTAAAATTAAAGCTGGACAAGAAATGGTTGATTTTATTTGCTTTTATTGCCTGGGGATTTATTTGGGGAATAATAAGAGACAATTCTTTTCGCAATGTGTTTTTTGACGCCAATGGCTGGGTTTATTTTATGTTAATTTTTCCGATCATAGATGTCGTAAAATCAAAGGAACAAGTTGAAAATATTCTGCAAATTTTAACAGCTTCGGTCTCAATAATAGTTGTCAAAACCTTTTTTCTTCTTTATATCTTTTCCCATCAAATAGAACCGGTTGCCAGACCGCTTTATCGCTGGCTAAGGAAATTTTTAATCGGAGAAATAACTTTAATGGATAATGGTTTTCATCGGATATTTTTTCAATCGCAAATTTATGTCTTAATCGGATTTTTTATTTTTTTAGCCATTCTGGTTTGGCGCTGGAAGGATAAGGACGCGCTAAAAAACTTTTTTAAAGAAAATTGGCGGTTATATCTTTTGACGGCCGGTTCATTTGCTTCAATTCTAATCAGTTTTTCAAGAAGTTTTTGGATTGGGGTTGTTGCCGGAGTAGTTGCTCTTTTTGTATTTTTATTAATTTTTAAAACTTCCCTTAAACAATTTTCAAAAATAATTTTATTTGGATTATCAATGATTGCCTGCTCTTTGCTCTTGATTTGGATAACTTTTATGTTTCCTCTCCCAAAAACTGACTCATCTTTTTCTTTTTCTTCGATGTTTGAAGACAGGCTTACCGATATTAATGAAGCCGCCGTACGCAGTCGCTGGGATCTCCTGCCACCTCTGGGCAAGGCGATAGTCAGTCACCCCATCATTGGTTCCGGATTTGGAACAACTGTCACTTATAAAAGTAGCGACCCGCGGGCAATGGAGATAAATCCAACCGGAGAATTTACCACCTATGCTTTTGAATGGGGGTATTTGGATATTTGGCTAAAAATAGGTTTGGCGGGATTATTGGTTTATTTATATTTAATTTGGCTTATTCTAAAAGGGGATTGGGTAAGTATAAAAAAAAGTTATTCCAGGGCATTAAATGCGGGATTGTTTATCGGCATGATTACTCTTTTGGCAACAAATTTTTTTAGCCCATATTTAAACCATCCATTGGGGATTGGGTATATTATGCTGTGTGGTGTATTTATACGAAAACTTGACAATTATTCTTAAAAAATATTTAATTATATCAGTCAGTGCCGTCCCCTCCCGGGGATTGGGTGGCACAGAAATGCCTCTCTGTGCCGCCCGCCTTTTTTAAATTTATGCGGAAATTTATGCGGAAAATTGACAATTTTCTTAAAATAAGCTACAATAAAGCCGTAATTAAAATAATGAAGAAACCTAGGTTAAATTTAACAAAGATCCAAGCGATATAAGATAGTTAGCTGTTTTCCCTCTCTTTGGGAAAACGCAGAAGGTCGTAAGTTAAAAAAAGACCGAGACTTCAATGGAAGGGAGGTGAAAACCTTACTTATGGCCTACAATGACAATCAAGGTGGTTTTGGCGCAAGACCACAAAGACAGTTATTTGATGTAACTGACTTAAACTTAAAATGCGCTGATTGCGGAACTCCTATTACACAATTACCATTCAGACCGTCTCCGGGAAGAGATGTTTTCTGTTTTGAGTGTAATAAAAAAAGAAATCCACGAAATTTCTCGAATTCAAGATAAGCGAGATAAAAAATACTCCGGCGAAAAACCGGGGTATTTTTTTATTAAAAAAATTATTTTAGAACAGAGCCAATTATTTTTGAGTGTCCTCTTAAAAACTCTTGACTGGAAATTTTGTTTTTTCCTTCAAGTTGGAGTGACTTGATAATCAAACTATTCTTCCCGCACTGAACCATAAGATTGTTATTTTGGATATAAACCGTTCCCGGAATTACTCCGGAGGGCAGATCGCTCCCTGAAATCTCCGCTTCAATAATTTTTAATTTGCATTTTTTAGAATTATTTTCCCATTCCGTCCAGCTTCCGGGCCATTCGCCATAAGCTCTTAACTGGCAATCAATCTCTTCGGCTGATTTTTCCCAATTTATTTTTCCGTCTTCTTTGACTATTATCTTTGTATATGTTGCTCTATCATGATTTTGAGCAATCGGTTTTATCTTTCCCGATAAATAATCCGGTAAAATTTTTATCGCAAGATCTCCGCCCAGTTCGGCAAGTTTCTGACGCAATTCCGCCAAAGAATATTTTTGGCTCCCCATCTCCAATTTTTCTTGTCCGACTATCGGTCCGTGATCCATTTCTTCGTCAAGTAAAATTATTGTAACGCCGGTTTCCTTATCTCCGTTCAAGATAGTTTCCTGAAGAGGGGAGGAGCCTCGATATTTTGGCAAAAGAGATGGGTGAATATTCAAGGCGCCAAATTTAGGCAAATCTAAAATATTTTTTGGAATGATTTTTCCATAATCGGCGACGATAATCAAGTCGGGCGCTAAACTGTCAATAAGAATAAAGCCGTCGGCCTTGATTAAGCTTTTGGGCTGATAAACATCCAGATTTTTTTCGACAGCTAAATTTTTAACCGGAGAGAAAATAATATCTTGTTCTCTTCCGCTCGGTTTGTCCGGTTGAGTAATAATCGCGAAAAGCTCCAGTCCGGAATTGATAAGTTTTTGAAGCACTATTGAGGCAAAGACCCCGGTGCCCATAAAAATTATTTTCATGTCTTTATTTTATCAATAAAGAGAATCCCGTCCAAATGATCAATCTCGTGTTGGATCACTCTGGCAAAAAAATTATTAGCTGTAAATTCCATGTTTTTACCTTCCTCGTCAAGCGCTTTTACTTTAATTGTTTTTGATCGTCTGACTTTGCCAAAATTTCCCGGCACGGAAAGGCAACCCTCTTCGGCGTATTCTTTTCTCCATGAATATTTTATTATTTCGGGATTTATTAAGATTAATTTTTTATTATCCAAAAAAATGACAATTAGTCTCAATGATTTTGCCACTTGCGGGGCGGCTAGACCGACTCCGCCGGCAGTTTCCACTATTTCTTTCATGCCCAAAATAAGCTCTTTCATTTCAGGGCTTTTAAGTTCCTCTTTATTGATTTCCTTTGCTTTTTGACGCAGGATTGGATTTGGCTCGGTAATTATGGTTAATGGCATAATTATTTATTATAGCAGACTTTCGGGGTCAATATCAATAGCCCATCCATCCGGCAGGTTTTTTAAATATTCCAAGAGCTCGCTCGTAAAATTTTCAGATGATTTTAAAACAATTTTTGAAGAAAATTTTTGTTTTGTTTTTTCCATTTCTCCGTCTCCCAAAATCTCCACTCCATCAATAAATTTATCAGTCAAAAATTTCCTTACCTTAAAAATCTCCAAGTTGGACATTCGTTCATTTTTCGAGCTGTATGTTAATTTTATCAGTTTCCCAAAAGGGGGATATTTGAAGTTTTTTCTTCCGGTTAGCTCCTCGTTAAAAAAAAGTTCGTATTCTCTTTTTAAGGCGAGCTTGAAAATATAATTGTCGGGATAAAAAGTTTGAAGAATAAATAACGATTTTTTTTGGTCGCTAATGTTCATTATTTTTGTCACCCATTCAAAGGTTTTTTCTCCGGAACGAAAATCCGGTCGAAAAATAAGACTATCGGCGGAAATAATCGCCACGAGATCAATGTTATTTATTTGAGGCAAGTAATTTTTTATAAAAAACTCCGTCCCGATATAGATATCAGCGTCGCCGGCTTCTTTTATCATCGCGTCTTTGTCAATTCTTAAAACATTTGCCGCGGGAAATAATTTTTTAATTTCTTTTTCCACTTTTTCCGTACCCGCCCCGATAAATTTCAGAGAAACTCCGCGACACTTCGGGCAATTTAAACTGGCCACTTCCTTGTACCCGCAATTATGACAGATTAGTTTTTTAGTCGCGTCTTCGTGATAAACTAGCGGTCTCCCGCAATCTTTACAACTGAAAACATGCTCGCAATCGCGACAGGCGACCATATTGGACGATCCGCGTTTATTCAAGAGGAGAACACTCTTTTTTTTATTATTAAAATTTTTTTCAATAATATTTTTTATCTCCGAGCTAAGCGGAGAAAAATTTTTCTTTTTTATTTCTTGCCCCATGTCAACCGAGAGATAATTGTTATTATCTTTTTTATTTTCGGAAAGGAGTTTTATTTCACTATTTTTTGTTTTGTGGTATGTCTCAATCCTCGGTGTTTGGCTTCCGAGTAAAACTTTCGTCCCGGTGAGTCGGGCCAATTCCATAGCTACTATTCTCGCGTCATATCTTGGATTTCGGTCGGACTGCTTAAAATCAGATGCTTCTTCGCCATCAATTATGATTAATCCCAGATTTTTGCATGGAGCAAAAATGGCCGAGCGCGTACCCACCGCGACCATCGCTTTGCCACTTTTTATTTTTTGCCATTCTTGCCAGTATTCCGTCTTTGAAAGTTCTCCGTGCAAAAGAGCGATTTTATTAGCAAAAAAATAGTCGAGATGCGGCAAGAGCTCTTCGATGTCGGTAATTTGGGGCATTAAAATCAAAACTTGCTTATTTTTTTTAACTGTTTCGGAGATTATTTTTAAATAAACAGCGGTTTTATTTTTTTTATTTTGATAATGCAACAAAAAAATATTATTTTTTGAATCGTGAAAGTTTTGTAAAATATTTTTTACGCCATTTACGTCTTTGCCGGAAATACTGGGGGAAAGGGAGGGTATTTTCTTTTTTATTTTAATTTCGCGCGTTCGTAATGGCGGGAGGGGAATAAAAGTTTTAGCCAAAAGTGGTAACGGGGTTAAAAAATATTCCGATATCCACTTGAATAATTTTAAATAATTTTCATCAAGTTCGGGATCTTCGTTCCAAATTTTACTTATTTCTTTTATTTTCCACTTATTGTCCGTCTCTGAATTTTTAATATTAAAAACCAAACCGCCAACCATTTTGTTTCTAAAGGGAATTCCGACCAATTGACCAATTTTAATATTCCCCTCAAGGGTTGAGGGGATTTTATAATCAAAATAGGTTAATGCTTTTGGCAAACGCAGAAGGGGAATTATTTCGGCAATCATGTTATTCGGACTGTCATCCCCGCGAAGGCGGGGATCCACCTTCTGGAAAGTAGAGCGGGAATAATAGCGTCTAGTTTAGTTTAAAATTAGCAACCAAATATCCGACCCCGAATGGCGCTTCGTATGATAATATTTCCGGGGTATAATTTATTCTTTCCAGAAGCCCCAAAAGAATCATAATCGATCTAAGCCCGCATTCTCCCGCCTCTTCAATCAATTCTTGATTCATCTTTAAAATTCCGGTTAAATTTTTGTTGGTGATCAGCTCTATTAATTTTTCGTCAAATTCTTTTCCTCTTGGTGAGTATCCTGCCGGGGCATCTTGCGTAACGCAGTGAGATAAGTCTCCCGAGGCGACAACCGCAATTTTTTTATCATCGTTTAAAATAATTTCTTTTAAAAAATCTCCGAAGTTAAAATGATTTTTTAAATCCAGAAGAGAATAGCCGATAGGAAGGAGACTAATATTAATCAAACGTTTTGTGAGAGCAAAAAGAGGAATAGCCGAACCGTGATCAAGAAATTGATTACTGCTTAAAATAACCGGTATATTTCGACCTTCCGCCATTTCTTTTATTTTATAAGCAAGCCGGGTATTGGTTTTATATTTTGTTTTAGTCCCAAAGTCGCCGAATTCTTCCAGATTTATTTCATATTCCGGATTTAGGTTAATAGTAAAAGCATCCGGTAGGATTTGACCATGAGGCGAGATAGTAATAATTGTTTCAGCGCCTGATTCAAAAATTTTTTTCTCCAATTCCGCCATGGCGTCTTCGGTTCTCTTCATCCTTTTTAGATTTTCTTTACCGATAGAGGGGATTAAAATAGGGGGATGGGGGGTAATGGCTGCGAAGGTTAACATAGTTTATGAATCAAGAATTATGAATTAAGAATTATGATGCCCAAGCACCAAATCCCAAATAAATTACAATGACTAAAATTTAAAATCTCCCTTTGTCATTTCGACTGTTTAGAATTTTGATCATTAAATATTTGAGTTTATTTGGACCACGGACAAAGTAAAGGTAATTTATTGCCTGGAGTAAACAACTGACTTCGTAGGCTATTGTTCCACTGGATACTTTGAGCAACCTAAACTTTGTATGTGGTGGAGCTTGTGATTTTGGATTTGGAATTTATTCATGATTCGTAATTCTTGATTCATGATTCATTCAATTATCTCGCCGTTGTCTCTACTGCGCCAGCTCCAACATAAATCGGCGAACCAAGTGGATGCAAAGTTAATATTTTATCCGTAGTTTTAATTATATTTTTCCATTTGTATCCCAGTTGATTAAAAACTTGTTCGGTGGGAATCGCTCGCTTCTCACCATTGGAGATTATATAAACAGTAGGGGAGCCGGGCGCGACAACCAGTTCGCCGTCTTCAAATTTTATCGGTTCGGCAGTCGGATATTTATCCAGCTCTTCCGGCGAGACAGCAGTTATTTTTTTATCTTTATAATATAAAGTCAAAAATTCTTTTCCCCAAATTGGTTTTTTAAGTCCGTTTTCTACAAGGTAAACTCCACCAGTGGTTTTATTTTGCAAGAGTGATCCTAATGGATAAACACTTTCCAAAGATATTTGTTTTCCTTCGATATAAGCGTCAATTTCCGCTTGACTCACTTCTATAATTTCTTCCGGATTGATGCCAACAACGCGGAATACTTCAGCCGAAGAAAACGCCCTTCTTTCGTCCCCGACAATAAGATAGATTATTCCCGCCGGAGATTTAAGCACGGAAAAATCGGAAAACTTTATGGGTACGCCGGTTTCATAGTCATCCAAGTCGCTTTTCAAAACAGAAACTAGTTTATCCGGAGAATAGCGCGAGCTAAAAGCGGAATAAGTTAAAAATTGTCTTTTCTGTCCTCTTTGAAGAAGCCATATTCCCGCGCCGTCAATTTCTTTGATAACGGTTCCGTCCGGATAAATTGTCCCAAACCATTCGCCCCAAATTTTCCAAAAATTATAATTGCCGTGGTAATGCGGAGTGTAAGTATAAAAACTGGCGGTGGCTAAATTAGCGGGAATAACCGTGTAAGTATCTATCGCGTAAGCTTGCCCGGGTTGTTTTAGCCAAGACAAAATTGTCGCGTTATCCAAATACCATCTTTTCCAACCGGCTGTTCCGTCAACTTGTTTGGCAAACCCTTTGTATTTTTGGAGCGTGGGATCCAAAACATTACAACTATCGCAAACGCCGTAACCGGTTGCCCAATCAAGCTGATATTGGTTGGGTCGTGTAGTTTGAATAAGACTTTGCTCTTTTTGCAAAGTGACCAAAATAACTTTTGGATTAATTCTATTCGTTTGCGCCGCGCGCCAAATTATTTCCGAAGCCGGTCTATTTACTCCATCTGTGTCAATCGCCGAATACCACGCCAAACCGCTCCGTTTATTTTCCAAAAACTGTTGAATCTGCGATAAAGACATTGAATCATAAGCAAGCAAGTCCTCGTCGGAAATAATATAATTCGGATCAAAATCGGCCAAAACGGGGGTGTTGGCAAAAAGAAGACCGAAAAGGATTAGTACGACTAAAGTTTTTTTGAATTTTGGGGGCATACTTACTTTTTTGCAAAATCATCTTCCGCTAAATTAGCTTGACGCAGAATGGACCGAAAAGTGCCATGACAAATCTCGTTGCCGTGGATCGGGACAATGACCGTGAGCGTAGGATTCCCCACTTTTCTATATTTTGCATGAGAACCGGTTTGTGAAACAAAAACAAAGCCTTTATTTTTAAGGACATCAAGAACTAACCGCAAGGGGTATGGTTTAGGCATATTGAAGAGTGACCGAAACTATCGCGGGATTTTTTACTTCTGTTTTTCGGGGAAGAGGAGCGTCTTCAAAATATAACGATAACGCGTCTTCCAACATAGCAAGAGCTTCTTTTCTCGTTTTTCCAGAGCTTGAAACATCCACTTCCAGACATTGAGAAATATAGCAGTCGCCTTCTTTCCATACTACTGATTTTAGATTTATTTTACGCATATATTTAGTTATTTTACTAAGCTAATTGTATCTCAAACAAAAAATAAGCGCAAACATTTAGCTATTTTTTTATTTTACATTTAGTATTACTTTTTTATCTTTTCCCAACTCCACCACAACCCTATCTCCATCCTTAATTTTCTCTTCAATAATTTGCAAGGCCAGCTCATCCAAAATTTGGTTTTGGATAACGCGTTTTAATGGCCTTGCGCCAAAGACTAGGTCAAATCCTTTTTCCGCGAGCATCTTTTTAACTTCATCTTTAATTTCCAATTTAATTTTTTTAGCTTCCAATCTCCTTTGGACAATAGCTAATTGCAACTCAATAATTTTTTCAATTTCTTCTTTTCCTAAAGTTTTAAAGATCACAATTTCATCAATGCGGTTTAAAAATTCCAGCTTAAAAGTCTCCCGCATAATTTCCATTATCTTCTCGCGCATTTCATCATCCCTGGCGCCCTCTTTATTTATTCCATCTTGAAACCCAATGGAAAAATCCTTGATTACCTGATTTCCAAGGTTTGAGGTCATAATAATTATTGTGTTTTTGAAATTCACCACTCTTCCTTTTCCATCAGTCAATCGTCCATCGTCTAAAATCTGAAGTAAGATATTAAAGACTTCCGGATGCGCCTTTTCTATCTCGTCAAACAAAACCACGCTATACGGCCGGCGACGAATAGTTTCGGTCAATTGTCCGCCTTCTTCATAGCCAACATATCCGGGAGGGGAGCCGACTAACCGCGCGACCGAATGTTTTTCCATATATTCGGACATATCTACTCTAACGAGCGCGTTTTCATCATTAAAAATAAATTCAGCCAAAGCTTTTGATAATTCTGTTTTACCGACTCCGGTCGGACCGACAAAGATAAAAGAGCCGATCGGTTTTTTCTCTTCGGAAATACCGGCTCTGGAGCGACGTAAAGCATTGGCAATAGTTTTGATAGCGTCTTTTTGCCCTATTACTCTTTTTTCCAATTCTTTTTCCGCCAAAGCCAGTTTCTCAATTTCTCCTTGAAGCATTTTGGAAACCGGAATGCCGGTCCAGCGGGAAACAACTCGGGCGATGTCTTCTTCAGTCACTTCTTCGCGCAAAACTCTTTTTATATCCGGGATTTTCTTTAAAGTTTTTTCCAAAGTATTGATTTCTTTTTCCAAATTGGGAACTTTGCCATAACGAATCTCGGCGACTTTCTCCAATTCGCCTTTGCGTTCGGCAATATCCGCTTGCTGTTTTAAAGTATCAATTTGCTTTTGCGCTTTTCTGATTTCCGTGATCAAATCTTTTTCATAACGCCAAGCGATTTCCAATTCTTTTGATTTTTCTTTAAACTCGGCCAAGTTTCTATTTAATTTTTTAAGTTCATCTTTTGCGTCTGAATTTTTTTCTTTGAGCAAAGCCTGTCGCTCAATTTCCAGCTTCATCATTTGTCGCTTTGATTTATCCAGCTCGGTCGGCATGCTATCTATTTCCATTCTTAAGGCGGAAGTAGCCTCGTCAATTAAATCCACGGCCTTATCCGGCAAGAAACGATCGGCAATATAGCGGTGTGATAAATTGGCCGCGGCCATAATCGCCGAATCGGTTATCTTTACTCCATGATGAACTTCGTATTTTTCTTTAATGCCCCGCAAGATGGCAATCGTATCTTCAACTGTCGGCTCGCCAACATAAACAGGTTGAAATCTTCGCTCCAAGGCCGCGTCTTTTTCCACATATTTGTGATATTCTTTTAAAGTTGTCGCCCCGATTGTGTGTAATTCTCCGCGCGCTAAGGCCGGTTTCAACATATTGGAAGCGTCCATTGCCCCCTCAATCGCTCCGGCGCCGACGATGGTGTGCAGTTCGTCAATAAATAAAATAATTTTTCCACTGGCTTGTTTTACTTCTTTAATGACCGCTTTTAGTCTGTCTTCAAATTCTCCGCGGAATTTCGTCCCGGCAAGAAGGGAGCCAAGATCAAGAGAAATCAATTCCTTGTCTTTCAAGCTTTCCGGAATATCTCCGGCAACAATTCTTTGCGCCAATCCCTCAACAATCGCGGTTTTTCCGGTTCCCGCTTCGCCAATTAAAACCGGATTATTTTTTGTCCGGCGCGATAAGACCTGCATCACTCTTCTTATTTCCTCGTCCCTGCCAATCACCGGATCCAGCTTTTTTTGGCGGGCAAATTCAGTTAAATTTATTGTATATTTTTCCAAAACCTGATATTTGCCTTCCGGATCCGGACAATCAACTTTTTGCGTTCCGCGAACTTCGGATAAGACTTTTAATATTTTTTCATAATCAACTCCGGATTGAAGTAAAATATCCCCGGCCTTGCTTTTGATACTAATTAAACCCAAAAGTAAATGTTCAGTGCTGATATATTCGTCTTTTAATTTTTTCGCTTCTTTGTCAACTTGATAAAAAACCCCAACCATTTCTTGTCCAACATTCATCTGGGCGACTCCGCCGTTTTTTTTGGGATTTCCCTTGGGTAGTTTTAATAATTCTGTTTCAATTTGGATTTTAATTTCTTCCATGTTCACTCCCAGCTTTTGGAGCAGGGAAGAGACTATTCCGCCTTCTTGCAAAAGAAGCGACAAGAGAAGATGAAGGGGATCTAAATATTGATGATTATATTCAAAAACGAGCCCTTGAGCGTGTTGCAGGGCTTCTTGCGATTTTGTGGTAAAATTTTGCGGAAGCATATTGAATGAATTATGAATCAAGAATTATGAAGCATGAAGCGCATAAATCAACCCTCTCGATTTATGATTCACAATTCGTGATTCGTTTAGCCTTTATTATTATGATCTTCTAAAAACATTTGTTCTTTAAATCTAGAGTTAAACCATTAAGCGTGATTAGCACTCCCGACCAAAGACTGCTAATTACATTTTAGCTTTTCTGGATTTTTTGTCAAATATATATGTATTTGACTTATACATTATTTCGACAAGATAGTCACTATTTGGTAAAATATAGCTAGACAAATTTATTCTTTAATCTAAAAGACATATGAAAAAAATCATAACTGTTTTATTGTCTCTGCTTTTAATAATCTTTAACTTTAATCCCGGTTTTGCCGCCGTATCAATTGCCGAAAGGGTAAAGGGAAAAATCGTTCTCCAGGTGGAAAGCCATGGCGAGGCATATTATGTTTATCCCGATAACCTAAAGAGGTATTTTTTGGGCCGACCGCAAAACGCTTTTGACATAATGCGCGCTCTTGGATTAGGGATAACTAATGCCAATTTAGCTAAAATTCCCAAGAATACCGATAATTGGACGGGGGAGACCACCTTTATAAACCGCATTAAAGGCAAAATTTTACTTCAGGTAGAGCAAAACGGCGAGGCGTGGTATGTTTACCCAAATAACGGCAAAAGGTACTTCCTTGGCCGTCCTAGCGATGCATTTAGTATAATGAGGAGCTTGGGGTTGGGAATCACCACAAAAGACCTTTTGACAATCACTGCTGGCGCCATAAACACCGGGGGAAATACGGAAAACGGAAATGACAGTGATAACGGCGGAGATACTGGAAATAATACAAACACGGAAGATCCAAATTCAACTATTGTAAACAATGTTTCCGGCCTTGTGAGCGCGATCGAAAATGCCAATAATGGTGGCAAAAAAACTATTTTACTTGAAAATGGAACTTATACAATCAGCAGTATGCTTTGGGTGTCGGGGAGCGGTGTGACTGTCCGAAGCCGATCGGGAAATCGCGAGGCGGTTATTTTGCAAGGAGACAGTATGACCGGAAGCGTCAGTCATATTTTTAATGTCGCGGGAAATAATTTTACCGCGAAAGATATGACCTTAAAAAGAGTAGCCAACCACGCCATTCAATTGCAAATAAATGTTGATGGCTTTACGGCGAGCAACATCCACTTTCTTGATACGGGCGAACAAATGTTAAAAATCGCTTATGACGCCGGAAATATGTCTGCTAGTTCTGATAATGGCCTCGTGGAAAACAGTTTATTTGAATACAGCGCCGGACGAGGTCCGCAATATTATATCGGCGGAGTGGATGTGCACAATGGTAAAAATTGGATTGTAAGAGGAAACACATTTAAAAACATTAAAAGCCCCAGCGACGATATTGCCGAATTTGCAATACACTTTTGGTCTGAATCGGAAAATACTTTAGTGGAAAGAAACACTATTATAAATTGCGATAGGGGAATCGGGTTTGGTTTGGGTGACCGCGGACACATCGGAGGAATTATTCGCAATAATATGATTTATCACGATAGCTCCGAAGGATTTGCCGATGTTCAAATAGGTTTGGAAGACGCCAGAAATTCGCAAGTTTATAACAATACTATTTATATGGCTAACAGTTATCCCAATGCCATTGAATATCGTTTTTCCAGCACGACGGGTTTGCAGATTTACAACAACCTAACCAATAAAGCGATCGCCGAACGAGATGGCGCCTCGGGTACTACCTCAAATAACATTACCAATGCGCAGGCGAGTTGGTTTGTCGCGCCTTCCTCGGGTAATTTACACTTAAAAAGTTCTGTCTCCTCGGTTGTTGATCAAGGGCGAAGCATTTCCGGATTAACTAATGATTTTGATGGTGAAACAAGACCAAAAGGAAGTGGGGTGGATATCGGGGCGGATGAAATGTAGAATTATAAAAAAATCCCTGTCGGCTTATGCTTCTCCAAGGCTACCGACAGGGGAAGGGACGTGTTGCTCTTTTTCAAGGCAACAACTCCCCAAGGATTGGAAGAAATATGGCCATTCCAACGAATGGCCATATCATCCCGGAGTCCCAGAGTTGTCGCAACAACTCTGGATTGAAAGTGGCGGCGAAAGACAGAATCGCCACCATCCCCACCCCGACCATCCCATAAACCGTCTTCATATAGTAAACATATAGTAAAAATAAATTTTGTCAAGATATGTTGACATTTAAAACATTGAAACTCTAATATGACCAAACGAGTCTTTCTTGCCACCAACCTCCCCGACGAAACAAAAAAACAAATTGCCGAATCATTGGAAAAATTTAAAAAGAAAAATAATACTTATGACATTCGTTGGATCTATCCGGAGAATTATCATTTGACAGTCCATTTTTTTGGAGATCTTAACGCTAAACAAATAAATTTAGTTGAAGCTAGTTTAACCGAGGCGGTTAAAAATATCCCGAGCTTTGAAATTAAAACAGGGGATATTGGCTATCTGCCGAATAAAAATAATCCGCGAATTCTTTTTATTAAAATTATAGATATTCCTCAAATTCATGAACTTGTGGAAAAAGTAGAGCTGACTTTGGAAAATCTACATTTTCCTATTGATAAAAAACCATGGAAAGCTCACTTGAGTATTGCCAGAATTAAAAATTATATAAATTGCGATAAAGTTTGCGAAGGGAGCTTGCCATCCGTATCTTTTGAGATAAAAAGTGTAGAATTAATGGAAAGTCATTTGTCGCCGGATGGGTCAAGTTATACGATTTTAAAATCCTTTCCTTTAAAAAAATGAAAATAAACATACTCGGGATTTTAATTGATAACATAAAAAAAGAAGAACTTCTCCTTAGAATAAGCTCTTTTTTGGAAGACGGAAAACAGCATTTTCTGGTCACCCCGAATCCGGAAATCGTTTTGAGCGCCCAAAAAGACGAGGAATTTAGGGCTATCTTAAATAGGGCAGATATTGCCATTCCTGATGGTTTTGGCCTGATTTTAGCTTCTTATTACCTTAAAACACCCCTAGGGGATAGAATAACTGGGGTTGATTTAATGCTTGAAATCTGTAAAATAGGAGAAGATAAGGGAAAGAGCGTTTATCTGCTCGGCGGAGAAAAGGGGATTGCGGAAAAGACAGCTAAGGTATTGATTGATAAATTTCCCAAAATAAAAATAGTCGGCGCGGAAAGCGGAGGGAAAATAGAAAAAGGAAATTTGAAAGATGAGAATTTATTAAAAAAAATAAGCGAGAAAAATCCCGATATCATCTTTGTTGCCCTGGGAGGAGGGAAGCAAGAAAAGTGGATTGACGCCAATTTAAAAAATCTTCCTTCAGTAAAATTGGCAATGGGAATCGGCGGAGCCTTTGACTTTATTTCCGGAAAAATAAAAAGAGCGCCACTCGTAATGCGAAAATTGGGATTGGAATGGTTGTTTAGGCTTTTTCTGGAGCCGAGAAGAATAAAAAGGATTTTTAATGCGACAGTAGTATTTATGTATAGAGTAATTATAAAAGGATAAGATATCACTGTCGTTTCGACCGAAGTCCCGCCCCCGTCAAAAGGGCGGGACGAAGTGGAGAAATCTCACCCCTTGCCATAATTCACGGTGTGAGATCCCTCGACAAGCTCGGGATGACGAATAAATATGACCAATAAAACCATCACTCGTTTTGCCCCCAGTCCAACGGGCTATATGCATGTTGGAAATTTTAGAACAGCATTGTATAGTTTTCTTTTTGCCAGAAAAAACAATGGCCAATTTTTATTGCGAATTGAAGATACTGACCGGACAAGATTTGTAGAAGGATCTGATCAAAATATTATAGACATAGTAAAATATTTTAATCTTGATTTTGATAATGAAGAGGTGGTTTTTCAATCAAAAAGACTTGATATTTACAAAAAATATGCGGAACAATTAGTTAGCGAAGGAAAAGCTTATTATTGTTTTTGTTCGGAAGAAAAACTGGTAAAAATGAAAGAAGAACAAGCGGAAAACAAACTTCCGCCGGGATATTGGGGTCCGCACAGATCTTGCAACAAATTAAATAAAGATGAAATTGCGAAAAGAGTAAAAAATGGAGAAAAGTATGTTATTAGATTTAAGATGATCCCCGATGATGATATTTCTAAAGATGATGGGACTTGGAACGATTTAATCCACGGAGAAATAAAAACTGAAATGAAATTTCAAGAAGATTTTGTGCTTATAAAAAGCGATGGTTTTCCTACTTATAACTTTGCTCACATGATTGACGATCATGAGATGGGGGTCACGCATGTTATGCGTGGCGAAGAATTTATTTCAAGCACAATAAAACATATCAGACTATACGAGGCTTTTGGCTGGCAACTTCCGCAATTTGCTCATTTACCATTGCTTTTAAATACCGACAAATCAAAGTTAAGTAAAAGGCAGGGGGATGTGGCCGTTGAGGATTATTTGAAAAAGGGTTATCTAAAAGAGGCTATCATCAATTTTGTTGTCCTTCTGGGCTGGAATCCCAAAACGGAACAAGAAATTTTTAGCCTCACGGAATTAGTTGAGCAATTTTCATTGGATAAAATAAACAAAAGCGGCGCGGTCTTTAATATTGAAAAATTGAATTGGTTTAATCAATATTATATCAGGAAAATGGATTTGGATGATTTGACTGCGAAATGCCTGCCATATCTCCTTGACGCCGGTTTAATGGAAAAAGACGGGGAAGATTATAAAAACAAAGAAACCGGAGAAACAGTCAGCTATGACCTGATAAAAAAAGTTGTTTTATTGGCTAGAGAAAGATTGGTTAAATTGGACGATATTTCGGAAATCGTTAAATTTTTATTTACTGAAAAACCAGATTATGATCCCGAGCTTCTTCTCTGGAAAAAATCAAGCAAGGAAGACACCGCAAAAAATTTGGAGTTGCTAAAAAACTTTTTGGCTGGCGTAGAAGATTTTTCAAAAGAAAATCTGGAAGAGGAAATTAAAAAATTTATAGAGGAAAAAGGATTGGGGGTGGGGGATATGCTTTGGCCATTCAGAATCGCCCTTTCCGGGCTCAAAAATTCCCCTCCGCCTTTTGATATAGCGGAGATATTGGGGAAAGAAAAGGTTTTGAAAAAAATTGGTCTAGCTATTTCTTTACTATCCCGACTTAAAGTGATATTATTTAAGTAATTACGAATAAACAAAAAATAATTAAAAATTAATTTTATATTAAAATTATGCCAAAATTTCACAAAGAACCTCACGAAGAGCTTATACCAAAATCTCACGAAGAGGGAGAAGAAAACATCCCACTTCCCCCAAATTTTGATGAAATATTTGAGGAGTGGAAGAGAAGAATAGAGATGGGTAAACCAACCTTCGGTCTTTCTCAATTTGCTTTTATCGCAAATGGAAAAGATCCCGAAGGAATAAAAGACTTTTATCCCGGATGGCAAAATAATCATTTTCAATTATTACTAGAAAGATTAGGTCGAGAAGATTTGATTTCTTCCGTAAAAAAAGGGTTGGAGCAAGAAGAAGGGGCTAACGATGACTACGAGCTCGTTTTATCTCCAGAACAAATTGCGACAATAGATCGCCTAAAAGGAAAAATTCTGACAATGTCCCCAGAAGAACTTTTCTTATTTTTACGAAAAATTGCAGAAGATTCAAGGCTTGATGTTCCCGAAGAAGCGGAAAGAAAATTTGATAAAATTTTAGACCCAAGGGAGATAAAAGAGAAAACAGGGGCTACTGTTTTTTCCGTGCTAAAAGAAACTGCAGAGCAACAATTATAGAAATATCACTTAAGCATTTTATGACGAGGAGGAATAGAAAAAATATTTTTTCAATCCTGGCAATTTTTATATTTGCCATGGTTTTTTTATTTCAAGCCCCCTTATCCTTGGCCCAACAAGCCGCCAATCCACTTGTGGAAGAAATTACGGAGCTGGATAGACAGATGGAGACAAAAAAGAAAGAAATAGAAGAATTAAAGAAAAAATCCGCCACTTATCAAAAAAATATAGAAGAAGCAAAGAGAAAAGCATTGAGCCTGGAAACAGAGTTGGCTATAATTTCCAATAGAATTGCCAAGACTAAAATAGACATTGAGGCAGCTGAAAAAAATATAGAACAGATAGGATTGGAAGTAAAAAACTTAGGACTACAAATTAAAGATAGAGAAAGTAATCTTGCGGAAAACAAAGGACGAATGGCTGATATTTTACGACTCATAAACCGCAGTGACAGGACCAACTATTTACAAATCATCGCGGTAAATAAATCTTTTTCTGAAGTATTTGATCAAATTCAATATGTTGAAGAACTTCAAATAAATTTACAGGGGACATTGGACAAGATAAAGGAAGAAAAAAATGAAC
>Ga0208373_1002631_pt1 | contig 19352 bp, 17 predicted proteins | sample RifOxyC2_FD_184036 | JGI IMG/M metagenome (GOLD analysis project Ga0208373, IMG submission 184036) | Soil microbial communities from Rifle, Colorado - Rifle Oxygen_injection C2 (SPAdes) | ecosystem: Environmental > Terrestrial > Deep subsurface > Rock core/Sediment | place: Rifle, Colorado... | reverse complement strand
GAGTATCTCAAAAGTCATGAAGAAACCATTCTCAACTACTTCCCAGAGCGTAACACCAACGCTTCAGCCGAATCTTTCAATGCCAAGCTCAAAGGCTTTCGAGCACTCGTCAGAGGGGTGAGAGACATAAAGTTCTTCCTCTTTCGAGTCGCTAAGCTTTATGGGTAACGGAGGCTACCCCAGCAAATTTACGCTTGATCCCATTTCTGCCAACCTTCCACAGGGATGTGAATAAATAATTAAGGAATATTTATATGTTTCGTATCAAAATCATTCAAGTTGGAAAAATGAAAAAAGGACCTTTAAAAGAAGTTCATTTGGAACTTCTCAAGAGACTTAGTCTCTACACAAAGATAGAAATCATCAACATAAAAGAACTTTCTTCCACAAATATAAAAAAACAAGGAACCTATACCGTCATACTCAGTGAAGACGGTAAAACGATGGATTCAAAACTGTTTGCACAATCACTTATAACATGGAGTGAGCAGGGTCAACGAGAATTAACCTTCATCATTGCTGGTCCATTTGGATTTGATCGTTCTCTGCTTAAAGAGGTAAACATGATCCTTTCTCTTTCTCCTATGACATTTACACACGAAATGGCTTATCTTCTACTTCTGGAACAAATTTATCGTGCAGGAACGATTCTTGCAGGGAAAACCTATCATTATTGAAATACTCCGTATGATTAAGAGAGTGTTTGAATATCTGTATAATCATCTTTTAAACTCATACCCGGCTCAAATTCAAACGGACGTCGAGCAATTTCTTCAATCGTTTCAAGAAGGATAGGATATTGATCATTCATGAAATGTCCGTCACTTTCTGTTGTGACTAACCGTGCTTTAAGCTGGGTTGCTAAACGTTCTCCATGCTCATAAGGAACAAGCTGATCATCTTTTGAATGAACAACCACGAACTCTCGTGCCTTCCACATCAGCACATCCGCATCCAAATCAACAAAAAAAAGACGTCGCAATTCTGGCCGGGAAACGTTCCAAGGAGCAGCAACAAGGATCACTGCCCGAGGGGTTTGTGTCATTTCGATCGCTTCTAAATATTGCAAAATAATAAAAGCTCCAAGTGAATGTCCCAAGAGGATATCATCGCTTTTGAGATACCCCACCTCTTGCTTCATTTTTTCAATAATCTCTGGGAGATTAAACTCTTCTTTTGTCGAAAGTGGTAACTCTGGCATCACAACGTCAAATTTTCGATCTCTGAGTTGATCTGCAAGCCAAGGATGAAAATTCATCGCTGGGTTAGCATTAAAGCCATGAACAAGAATGACGCGCATATGTATTCTTGGAGAATACTGAATTTTTGTTCCTTTGTCGATAAAACAAAGAGCATTGTCAATGAATTTTTTTACTTTACAAAGCAGGATAGGTACACTATCTTCAATATAAATTTGGGCGAGTGGTGAAATTGGTATACACGCCAGCCTTAGAAGCTGGTGCCGTAAGGCATAAGGTGTTGTTTTGAAGAATTCATTTGCTGCCGGGGTGGTGAAATTGGTATACACGCCAGCCTTAGGAGCTGGTGGGCTTGCCCATGGAGGTTCGAGTCCTCTCTCCGGCACCAAATGAATTCTTCAAAACAAAACAGCTCATTTGCTCGGAATCAGCCAATCGAACTTGGCTGTTCTCTCGCTTCATTCGCTGTTCGAGTCTCTTTTCGCCCACCAAAAAAACGTATCTCAATGAGATACGTTTTTTAAATTCATTGACATTTCCAACAAATTGAGTATATTTACTTTCCACTATAAAAGTGGAAAGGAGGAAACGAAGTGAATCTTCAGAATATTCGTTGGGCATTGGTTGGTTGTGGCGAACATGGGATTCGTTCGCATGTGGTTCCAGCAGAAAAGATCGAGTGGGTGGATCTGGTTGCCGTCTGCGACCCCAATCTCTCGGCACGAACTCTGGTGGAAACAACGGTCGGTCGGTCGTTGCAGCACCTGAGTGAAGAGGGTGTCTACGCGAGTGCTGATATCGATGCTGTCGTTATCGGTAGTCCTGACAGGTTTCATCTGGCAAGTCTTGAAAGAGCTGTAATGGCAGGTATGCACGTTTTGTGCGAAAAGCCCCTTGCCACCGAGGTCAATGACCTGGAACGCCTAACAGCGATCCTTGAAATGGCAGAGGAAAAGGGACTCGTCGTCACCAGTTGCCATCCCAGACGTTTTGATTACCCGTACCGGCAACGAACTGAGACGACTCACTGAAATGGTTGGGAATATATTGAGTCTTCAATTAGACTTCTCGTATCATGCTCCCAGCAAGGAAGGTCTCCATAAAGGTTTGTTGATCGACCACATCAATCACGAACTCGATACCGCGAATTATCTGTTGGGCTATTCCCCGACATGGATGAAGCGGATCGTGGATTCGCAGACGCATTACCAGGCGTTTGGAGCTAGAAAAGATGGCATTGCCCTGTTCTTCGAAGGAACCAGAAAATTGAATGGGAAAACATATCCCGAGTTCATCCGTATCCGTTTTGAACGCGGACATATTGAACTCGACTGCAAAAGAGGTCGAGCAACACTTTGCCATCATGACGATACCGATGGACTGGAACCCTATTCACGGGGACAGCGAGTACCTAAAACGAATTATGAATCACGATTCCTGAACGTGATGCAAAACTTCGCTGACTCCATCCGCGGAGTAACGGAGAATTATCTCACGCATCAGGATCTACGAGACAACTCTGCTGTCGGTGTTCATCTCACACAAAGCGGACACTGGGACCCCGAGGGTCTCTTGAGCTAATACACTCACACGTGGGTGTTTTTCTTTTTCAAACAAAATACTGCTTGAAAATAAAACAAAACGATTAAACTTATTTTTAACTCTCCATCATCATCTAACAAAAAAAGATCCTCCATCCGGACACAAGATATTGACCCGAGGGAAAAACAATGTTGTGATGGAGACACAAAAGAAGACCCCTAAACGTTTCATACTCGTGTTGAGTGTGTTCGTTTGGGGGTCTTTCTTTTTGGGGTTACTCCCAGCGCGCGTAGCTTTGCAAAGCACCTTCACAATTAAACTTGCACCTATGCTGAAACTTTTTGATCGTTATTGGATTGCGATCGTGATGTTGTTATCGATCGCCGCTTTACCTGTTCGTATTCACGCTTCATCAGCAACCGTTGTCTTTTCTGAAATAGCCTGGGCTGGGTCATCGCTGGCAAGCTCAGACGAATGGATTGAACTCACCAACGTCAGTGAGGCTTCTATTGATCTCTCGAATTGGAAAATTTCGGGAGCAGGAAGTTCGAATTCAGATCTTTTTTTACCAGAAGGAAGTGTGATGCAACCTCACTCAACCTATCTTATCTCAAACTATGAAAACTCCAACGAAAACGCCGCATTCAATACAACCTCCAACGACGTCACCTCCACTGTTTCCTTATCCAACTCAGGACTGCATCTATATCTCTATGACGATGCAGGTTCCCTCGTCGATGTGGCAGGAGATGGAAGTACCCCTTTCGCTGGAAGATCTGGCAGCGTTGCAGACTCTGATGACGGACGATACGCCAGTATGGTCCGAGTGGACGGATTAACCGATGGATCTCTCCCAGAAAGCTGGGCAAATGCACAAAGATCTATTGGATTTAAAGAAGGAATCCAAGATTACGGTTCGCCTGGCAGCGTCTTGTTTGCCAATTCTCAACCACCAGAAGTAATTCAAGAAACAACAGAACAAGAAATCGTTGTTGAAGAGGTAGACATAGTCGAAGACGTTATTCCTAACGAAGAATCTGATACACAAACTTCATCCGCAACACTGGTTATCAACGAGTTTGTTGTTGACCCAAATGAAGGTGAGACCGAATGGATTGAGCTTGTAAATGTCTCTGATCAAACACTCGATCTTGGCCTTTGGACCGTCGAGGATGCCTCAGGAAAACAAACGGTATTGGAAGGATCTCTTCAATCTCATAGATATCTTCTTATCGATTCCCCTGTTGGAAAACTTAACAATGATACAGACACGATTACCCTCAAAAATCCAGACGCAGTCGCGATTGATTCTGTCACCTATGGCACAGAGGAACTTAAAGCTCCAAAAGATGGAACATCTCTTGCCCGTAATTCTTCTGGAACATTCGGGCTTACCTATACGCCAACTCCAGCTTCAGAAAATATCTTTTCCTCTGAACCCTCTGAGTCTGTTCAAGAATCAACTGAAGAAACTCAAGTAGAGGGAGAACTTGTTGAGGACACGCAAGTCATCGTGGAATCTGAAACAACCGTTCCACCTGAGGAAGAACAAACAAACACAACAGCAGAAAATTCCGCAGAGTCCATCACGGAATCTACAACAACACAGGAGAGCGCGGAATCCTCTAGTTCGCAAACATCCACGACCACTCAAGAATCTCTTCCAACAGGAACCATTTTGATTAACGAGTTTGTCGCTGATCCTCTTGAAGGAGAAGCCGAGTGGATCGAATTGCTCAATACTTCACAAAATAGCGTGGTTCTCACGGGATGGACGCTCGAAGACGCCTCAGGAAAAATCACAGATCTTTCTTCTGTGACCATGAATGGTTCTTCCTATTTCGTTGTAGAGTCTCCTAAAGGAAAATTAAATAATAATGGAGACACGATTATTCTGAAAGATTCAAATGGAACCGTTGTGCAAACCGTTGTCTATGGAACCGATGCATACCCTATTCCAAAAGATGGTATGTCTTTAGCACGCGATGGGGAGACTTTCGAACTCACTCAACAAGCAACACCAGGGAAAGCCAACCTCATCTTTATTGCTCTTGAAGAAACGGACATGGAACAAGAAATTCCCTCTGTCCAAGAAGAATCTGTATCTGAGGAATCCTCTTTGGAATTACCAACGACTATCATCAAAACGATACGTTTCTCCAAACTCTATCCAAACACTTCAGGAAGTGATGAGACAGAGGAATATATTGAACTCTTTAACACAGGAACCGAAACGATTGATTTAAGGGACTGGTCAATCGAAGACGGATCCACGGATCAATACACGATAAAAAATTCTCTTGTCCTAAAAGCTCAAACTTCTTTACGTCTTTTGCGTCCTCAGACAACTCTCGCGCTCAATAATACGGGTGACACTTTGGAACTGATAGCTCCTGATAAAACAGTGGTTGATAAAGTGACCTATGGTAACGCGGCAAAAGGAGCTGTCTACCAATTAACCAATGGAGCATGGTCTTGGAGTCAGTCAAGTACAACAAGTCCGTCCGTTTCTCACTCCTCCACTCCATCAGCCTCCTCCACCGTTTCTAAATCCTCGGCTTCTGCCTCTTACACATCCTCTTCTATACGAGTAAATCAACTCATCACCATTGCTCAAGCCCAACAGAAAAAAGATGGTGAAATGGTCAGCGTAAAGGGAGCCATCATTGCCGTTCCAGGAACATTTGGAACACAAATATCCTATATCATGGATGAAACTGGCGGTATTCAAGTGTATCTCTACGATGGATCCTATCCTGTATTAGCCATAGCAGATGTGGTCGAACTCACAGGAGAACTCAGTACAAGTCATGGAGAACGCAGAATCAAATTGAACCAGGGAACAGACATTCGTATGAGTTCTGAAACGCTCTTAATAAAACCGACATTCTATCCCGTCACAGAAATAGAAGAACCATTGGTGGGACAACTCATCTCAACCAAAGGTCAGATCCAGTCAAAAAGTGCGACAAAATTTGTGATCGAACAATTTGGAGCAACAATAGTGATTTACCTGAAAAACAATCCTGCGATTGACCCAAATCAGTTTGAACGAGGAGATCTCATCACGGTTACAGGTGTACTGAGTCAATACGATGGAGAACTTCGTATTCGTCCTGGGTCCTCAGAAGATATAGAAATAGATGAATCTACTCAAATAGCAACAGCCTCAACTCAGACGTCAGATCAAACACCCACACAAGAATCACAAGCAGGAATGATCCTTCTTTTATCAACCATTGCGGGTATTGGACTTCTGGCCCTATGGCATTACCGCCCTCGCAAACAGCTTGCTGTCACGGCTTAATTGTTTATGCACTCTCAAAACAAAACCGTTTTAAAATTGAGAGAAGCGGTGGAACGAAAGGCTTACGCCTACGGAATCTCTCCTATCGTCTCAACTCTTTTAGGAGAATATGTCATTGAATTAATCACACATTCTTATGCCAGACACACAGAAAAATTGGTTTCAAAACCTCTCAGATCACATTCATCAACTGGCGGAACAATTTGATTTAGACGAAATGCAAACACAGACGTTTCGAGATTTTGTCGTCTCTATTGCTCGCGAACAATACAAAACAGGAAGCCGCTCTGGCGCTGGTTGGGCATTCAAAAAAGCAAAGGAACAATTGAATGGTTCAAGAGCACCTCAACAACCTGCCCCAAGCTTTTAATATGAACGGATAAACACAAAGGGGCTGGTAAACAGATCAACCAGCCCCTCAAATCCCCCGTGCTATAAATAAAAAACCCTGTCATAAAACAGGGCTTTGAATCGTAAAGATCAATTAAACAATAATTCCATTTTTACGGAGACGCACAATAGCGATATCTCGGAGAGTTTCCCAAGACTTTCCACTTCCCATAATTCGGGATGAACCTCCGACGATGTCGGATCCATCCCAGCCGTTCTCTCGCGTCAATCCCTCGGCTTCATTGAAATCGTCATAGAGATCGGGAACTGGATAACAAATATAACGCGAACGTCGTCCGACCGCATAGACTAAACGACCGTCTGTACGTCTGGCAACCAGGGAGATAAACGCATTCATCCCTTTGTTGAAAAGATGATAACGCGCGTCGCTACCACCGATTTCGTCCACAATCTTGAATATAGGCGAATCATAAAGAATATTGTGACGAATATCCAAGGAGGCCTCTTCTGCTTGTCCCATCAGATAACGATTCAATCGCCCCATGACCGCCTCGATGTTATCAAGCAGCATTTCTTCATTGGCTTGGGCAAGTAACCCTGATTTGCGCAGATCTGTATAAGGCTTGAACACCCAGGTATGGTTGCGCACCAACTGATCGTCGAGATTCATCGGGAATGCACCGCCTGTGATGTCCCAACGATCACCAAGAGCCAACAGTCGATTGATATGAGGAATGCTTTGAACACCCTCAAATTTTTTGTAGTTGAGCAAAAGCCACACAGCAAACGCCGTATCCTGATCTGTGTCGTTGATATAGATGTTTGCATCTACTTTTCCATTGCAAGTAAGCGTCTCTGCAAGTCCACCCTTGATGGCAAAGTAAACTTGCATGGCTGTGCTCATAGTCGCTTCACGGACGACACCTTCATGATGATCGAAATTGATATGACACGTCGTTGGATCATATCGGGGTCCACCACGCACCATTCCATCAAGAGCGATCGACCGAGGCAGAGTCGTTCGGACAAACTCCTCCCAAGTCATGCTCTGCCGAGGAAGAATATGCAACGTAAAGGGAGAAAAATGGTTAGGCATTTGGTACTCCTTTATCCGTAAACTTTGTTTAAAGAACACATCCTTATGATACACCAAATCTAGATTATTTTATCAAAAATGTCAAAATAAGTTGACTAAATAATGAGAAATAAAAAAATAAGATTTTACGAAAAAATAACAATAAATTAATTATTTTTGTCATATATTACGATTACAATATATTACGATTACTTGACAAGTGCTACATTTTATGATATATTTGTCAGCGTCATTCGATATTTTTATTGATCACCCGTTGTCTCGGGAGAGATCAACTTAGACGTCTAATGTTGGAGGATTTCATGAGTCGAAATGAAGTTCTGGGTGTCGCGCTTTTCATCCTCGCCGTTCTGGGTCTCACCTGGATTTTCCAGGGAAATGACTTCTTCCTGTACAAGGCGTTCGCGCCCAAGTACGAACAGGTCAGGCGTGAGACGTTCGAAGAGTCCAAGTCCTACAACCAGGGAATGATCCAGGAGCTGCAGAACATGCAGTTCCAGTACGAGCAGGCCGACCCCGAGCACAAGTCCGCTCTGGCCTCGATCATCCTGCACCGGGCTGCGGACTATCCTCTGGAGAAGATGCCGGTGGATCTTCGAAGCTTCATCGAGAAGCTCAAGGATGAACGCTCGAAAGCTCGATAACATCTGTTTTCTCTGTTTCCTGGTTCTGTTTAAAAAAAAGGTTAGAAAACAAGCAAGGGAGAATCTGAATGAAGTTTAATCCCGTGTTCGCGTCCCTCGTCGTTCTGGCATGCGTTGTCCTCGGAATCATTGGCTGTGAGATGGGTCCGCCCACCAGCGACCAGATTCAGAGCGCCCAGCAGGAGAGGATCCTCGCCGAAGGAACCTCAGCGGTCGGCATGCCCGCTGTGAAGAACTTCCGTGAGAGGAAGATCATGAAGGACATCATCGAGCTCCGAGACCAAGAGGGACTCGTGACCTACACCTACGTGTTTAACGAGTTTAAGGGGTGTCTGATCCTCCTGGGGTCTACGGTCGGGTATCCGATCCCGTATTCGACCCAGTTCACCAACCCCCAGAAAATCGAGCGGGCCAGTACCAACGTCGGCTATGCGATCCTGCCCCAGGCCGATCCAAACGGCCTGTTCTCCCCACCATCCACGGAAGCGACGTGGACCATGATGAAAAATCCCAAGGGAGACAACACCGGTGTGGTGTACAGTGAGCCCAAGCTCATCACCATGCCCTTCGAGGCGGCTGAAGAGTCCGTCTGCAACAACAGGTAATACGACCCCGTCCGGCCAACAAAACATCCCTTCGGATGCTCGTTGGTCTGGCGGGGTGTTTTGTTTTAACACAACAAAAAAGACTCCAGTTTTTACTGGGGTCTTTTTGTGGAGCGGAAAACGGGTATCGAACCCGACCGAAGACAAGAAACAAAATGCAATGAAAATGGGAAAAAGGTGAGTTTACTCAATGAATACGCCTAAAACAACGATTCCCATTCTTCGCACCTATTCTCATAAACAAGCACTCTTCCTCACATTTTGGGCAGCAGATGGGCAGCAATGTCCGAGAGGTGTGAGGGAGAGTGTTTTTGTTTTTGAAAGATTTTCATTTTTAAAATTGACAGTCAGCTACAACATCATTAGCATAACTCCTGATCATTCTGCTTTTTCTTTGATCTTAATTTCAAAACAAAAAGAGAATGGTTGAAAAAACAAGGAGAAGTGCCATGAAGCGTAGCTTGACCTTGATCCTTTCCCTGTTGATGATTGCCGTCTCTGGTTTCTGGATCGGCTGTGCCGGCGAGGGAGACGAGGCGACGGAATCTGCGTCCCTTTACAATGAAGATCATGAATCCCTCCAAAGCAAAGATCACAAGGGTGACTTCGACTTCTGGTCAGATGATGAGGAAGCAGAAAAAATCACCTCCAGTCAGGTCGAAACCCTGATATCGACTGGGCGAGCACAGATTGGAAGTGCGAACTCGAATTGCAAAGAATGGGTGAGGAGCACTACAGTATCTGCATTGGGTAATAATTATTGCATTCCAGCTACGGCCAGTAATCAGTATTCATGGGTTACCGACCAGGTTGATTGTTCATCAAAAGTGACCAACGTAGCCCAATGAATCGGTAGCTATACTAATGGACGTGTAACTGTCACAAAAGGATTGGCAGCTGGAGCGACAAAGGGTCCGTATACGGTGAAAATACCCATTGCTGATCCGCAAGTAATGGTTATTTACGCCAAAAGCTCTAAGAGCCTGTCCATAATCTTTTTTCAAAAAATGCAGTAAAATAGAGGATCATAAAAGATCCTCTATTTTTGTTCTATGAGACAACCATATCCAAGCGATATCACCAGAGAACAGTTTGAACGCATCCGACCCCTTCTTGAGTCAGCTCGTACGACGACAAGACCTCGAACCATTGATCTGTACGAAGTATTCTGCGGATTGTTGTATCTGTTAAAAAGCGGTTGTCAGTGGCGTATGATTCCGAGAGATTTTCCGAAATGGAAAACGATCTATGCCTATTTTAAAATATGGAGCGAGGTGAATAAGAAACAAGAAAGCTTGCTTGCGCAGGTTCTAAAAAAAAATCGTTGGCGTTATTCGTATAAACCTTGGTCGCAATCCACAGACTAGTTTTTGTATTGTAGATGCTCAGAGCGTGAAAAACACAGATAGTGCCAATGAAAAAGGATATGACGGAGGAAAAAAGGTTTCTGGAATCAAGCGTCATATTGGTGTGGATACCAATGGATTGCCCCATGCCATCGCGATCACAACAGCGAATGTAACCGACCGTGATGGAGCTGTTCTTATGGCAACACAAAACAAAAATCACCTCTCAAAGGTGAAAAATGTTTTAGTGGATGGTGGATATACAGGGGAACCATTCGCAGAAAAAATGAAGGATCTTTTACACGCAACAGTGGAGGTTGTGAAACGAAATGAACTTCACACATTTGTCGTTCTTCCCAAACGTTGGGTTGTTGAACGTTCTTTTGGTTGGCTTGAGAAATCTCGTCGTCTCTGGAAAAACTGTGAACGGAAACTTTCCACCAGTCTTCAGATGGTTACCCTAGCTTTTCTTGTTTTGCTTATGAAAAGATTTTAGACAGGCTCTAACCGTTCGTGCAGACACATGTCGATTTGTCTGTAGGAATGGTTATGCAACAAAGCCGCTGAGTTACTCAAAATATTCGACCAAATAAACATCGACGAACTCGGCATGAAGACCAAGCTTGAAGATGAGATAAAGCGATTCAGCCACTTTCAAAGAACGGTGTTTGGCTCTGATGGCACGCAGGAAGCGGAAGAGGCTGAAGTAAACATCCGAGCGTATGCGAAATACTTACTCAGGCAAGGGAGCATCTCCGAAAAGCGTGAGTTACTAGGGAATTTGCGGAGCAGGTTGGTGTACTTGAATAGGAAAATCACCCTGCTGTAATAATCGCGCGGACTACCTGCAACGCTTTTAAGCTGGTAAACTGTGATTATCAAATACCTATGGAAAAGAATTTACTAGATTTTGGCACCAAGCTGTTAGACGAGACTCGTGGTTTCATCCTTACAAAAATTGAGGAGGGTTTTAAAAAAAAGCAAAAGCCAGATAATAGTTTCGTGACAACCGTTGATACAGGTGTTGAAGATATTATGCGACAAAGAATTCGTGCCGCCTATCCAGACCACGGAATTGTTGGTGAGGAAGGTGGTGCATTTCAAACGGATGCTGAATTTATTTGGTGCATCGATCCAATTGACGGTACGGCTGAGTTCATTAGTGGGCTACCAATCTATGGAGTGTTGTTATCTCTCTATCAAAAAGGACGGCCAATTTTGGGCATGATTGATCACCCATCACTCGGAATACGACTATGCGCTCAGGCGGGCAGAGGTTCATTTATCGATAACATACCAATTAAGATTACCAACAATAGCCATAAACTAATCCAAAAGGAGATGATCGCGATTGGTCCAAAATTCATGTTCGAAAAGCAAGATGCTGGCCAGGTTTACGACGTACTTAAGAAAACCTTCTTAAAAATAGAGGAGATACAAAATTGCCATTGGCACACTCGCCTCCTCAAAGGAGAGTTTGCTGCCGTCGTAGATTACGGCCTCCGTTCATGGGACATATCTCCCGTCCAGCTTCTTGTTGAGGAAGCGGGTGGAAAATTTATCGAAATTGAAAATCGTATAATTGATGGCAAAGATAGACATGCAATCATTTTTGGAAAACCAGATGTTGTAGATTGGATTGTAAAGTTACTTGAAGCCGAGCCGTCGTGATGTGTTTATGTAAGAAGTGTTTTTACGTCATTTCCCGCCGCAGCCACTCTTCATGTTTGGCGGCACGTTGCAGCAATAGAAGATTATCCGTTTCGCCATTCACAGCTTCGATGATGACGACATTGCCACGCCCAGCATCGAGTGAAATCGCCTGGTGGAAAAATGGTTCGACATGTTTCCAGAACGCTACAAGGGCATCAGCTAATAATTTTGCAGTCGCCAAATCGTCGGGAAGTGCCAACGGATTGAAGAGTCGGCGCATTCCTAACAAGCTTTCGCCGGTAAACAACGTAGGCAGGATGAGGTGACGAATAGCTTCTTCGGTAACTGTTGCAAGAAGGCGCTCGTAGTACATCGGATGCAAGAACAGCAAATGGGATGGTGATTTTCCGTCTTCTACGGCGCAATCCGCAAAGCTGATGAGAAAGAATCTTGCAAATGGCTCAAACGATTCGAGATTCTTGATGGGAAGCGGCTCGCCAACTTGGCCAAACGCGAGATCGAGTATTGCCAATCTGCCCGTTACCCATTCCTTTGGCGCATCTGGCTGTTCCATGATCTCAAGTACGGATTCCACCTGTTCCTCTGGTTCAGAATTTTCACGTTCCTCCGGCGACAACTCAAGCCACGCCAGCCACCGTTCATCAGCTTTTTCAGCGTCCCAAATTCGCAAATTAAAATCAATACTCATAGCAGATAGTTAAAGATTTTCGTGACGCGGACGCTTTGATGGTAGCACAAAAACGAGCACATGGGAGATGACAAAACAGCCTCCGCGAAGGAGGCTGTTTCAATCGGGACACATCCCTATCGGTCGTCCCACTCACCTCAGACAAGTGGGTTGCACGATAAGAAATTGTCCTGGCGGAGAGGGCGAGATTCGAACTCGCGATACCTTTCAGTATGACGGTTTTCAAGACCGTTGCCTTAAACCGCTCGGCCACCTCTCCATAATTTAGATAAGTCGTTTTTTTCTGAATGCTTGTCCTGATCCTGATTTGAGATAGAGTTCAAATCTTCTTGCTTGAAGTCTGGATGGAAAGGCACAGTACCAAATAAGAGTTACGGGACGAAACATTTTTGTCGATTCCGTTTTTCCTGTTTTGTGTTCCTCGAGTCTTCTTTTTAAATCAGGAGTACTGCCTGTATAGATTGACCCACTTGATAATTTAAGAAGATAGACATAATACATATCTTGGCCAAAGACCACCCGAAGCTCTGGCGACATGAACACGCTTTACGCCACCCGTCGCCTGTGAGGCTATGGGTGACACCCTCCGCTCTGGCTCTGAAATGCACAGCCAGAGCGGAGGGTGGCGGAGAGGGAGGGATTCGAACCCTCGCGTCGAGTAAACCCCGACCTACAGGTTTAGCAAACCCGCCCCTTCAGCCTCTTGGGTACCTCTCCATGGTAAAACGTCCAAAATTGGCGATGTGCTTGGGCTTCGGTAAAAAATTTATTCGCCGTAGATTTAGCTACGACTCATAAATTTTTTCCCTCCAGCCCAACGTAGCTCATCCAATTTTAGACGTTTTACATTTCATTTTAAATGTCCAGTACGGGGATAGAATACTGGAAGGGCATGAAAAGATCAAGCATTTTAAACCCGTCGATTATTGACCTTTCTCTTTATTTTTGTTAGGTTCAGACATCCTGAAAATTGTTTTACAGGATGATATTTCCTTAACCCAAAGTGTGAAGGGATATAAACATGTTTCGTCCCACAAATCCTCAACGTCGTGCTCAGACACGTGAGGAGATTAAAATCGATCTTTTAAGACGTCTCAAAGGTTGCGGAAAGACGTTTACGTTTGATGAGACACATGACAAAAATCAACCGATTGATGTCTTTTTTCAGGAAACGCATAAAGGACTTGTCCTGTTTGTGATTTTTTATACACAGGCGTGTCGGTGGATGGTTTGTTCCGGGTGTACGCTTCCTTCGACTTCTTCTCAGAAGTATGTGGATACCAGAGCCATCATGGCGCAGACACGTTCGATTTTTCAACGACCCGAGGTGCTTGCAAGAGCAAAGCAGATCAAGAAAGTAATCGTGAGCAACCAGGGTTCGATGTTAGATCAAGAAACGTTTTCGACTGCGGCCTTGTGTCATTTTGTGGCCAAATGTATCGAGCATCTTCCCAACATGGAAGTACTTACATTGGAGAGTCGTCCGGAGTACATTGAGGAATCCGAACTTCTTTTACTTGCTCAAGCTCTTCAAGATAACGAAACACCCGCGACTCTGGAGATCGCCATCGGACTCGAGATGTTTGATAAGCACAAACGGAATCATATGTTTCGTAAAGGTCTTTCCAATGATAGACTTCAGGATCTTGCACAACAACTTGCTCGACACGAGTTTCGTCTCAAGTGTTACTTCATGTTCAAACCGATTCTAGGGATGAGCAATGAAGAAGCTATCGAAGATGTTCGTGGAGCGATCACTTATCTGGGAGATTTGCAGCATCGGATGCCTGGTTCATCCATCTCTATCCATTTGAATCCCACGTACGTCGGACAGGGAACTCCCCTCAAGGATGCCTTTGATCGTGGAGAGTATCTACCGCCGCGTGTGGAGGATCTTATTCAAGCGATTCGGCACGGTGAACATCATGGAATCCCGATTTTTGTGGGCCTCAACGACGAGGGACTTGCTGTTGCCGGTGGTTCGTTTGTGCGTCCAGGAGACGAGACATTGATTGAACTCATAGCAGAGTTTAATCGGACGCAGGATTATCGCTTATTTGATAATGTTTGATATCTCATCTTTGCAAGAACCGGCGAGCTCATAAGGGCTCGTTTTTTTATCGGACAAGAGAGGGTTTTTTGTGATATGATTATTCCATATGGAAGCCGTGGAGCCACAAATTCATATTGGTATACCCCAGCTTGATTGGGAGATAGATGAATATCCTGCGCATCAGCGTTCAAAACGCTGGTATGTTATTGCAATTGTATTTGGTGTAGCTTTTATTATTTACGGTGTTGCCACAGCGAACTTTCTTTTTGCGGTGATTATTCTCATGGTGGGAGTGATCACAGCGCTCTCAACGTTTGTTCCACCTGAACGTGTTCCTGTAATTATTACCAATACAGGAGTGGTCTTAGATGACACGTATTATGATTTTGAGGCCATTAAAGATTTTTCCATTGCCTACGAACCCCCTCATATTAAAATTCTTTATCTCAAATTTCGTTCTCCCTGGCAGCCATTGCTAACTATTCCTCTTGAAGATATAGATCCTAACCTTGTTCGTGAAATTCTCCTTCCCTTTTGTCTGGAAAATATCGAAAGAACAGAAGAAAGCTTGACGGATTCGGTGAGAAGACTGTATAAACTCTAAGATTCGATGTTGTTCCAAAACTCGCGATCTCAACTTTCACGGGCGTCCGCTGACACCGTTCTCCATACTCTGAGTAGGGTTCTCGGGGCGAAGCCACCCGTTCAAGTCGATCTTATCGAGTTTTGGAACAACGTCATTTGGGTGATTTGATATACGGTTTTTTGAAAATTTTGAAACTTATAAGAGATTTCTTAAAACTCGATGAGATTTCGTTGAATGGGGAAATCGGCGACAGAGCCGTACTCACAGTACGGTGACGAGCCGATGGGGCCCCATGAAACGAAAGATCGCGAGTTTTAAGAAATCTCTATGCACTCGTAGCTCAGCTGGATAGAGCATCAGCTTGCGGAGCTGAGGGTCGCAGGTTCAAATCCTGCCGAGTGCACCACAAAAACACAACAGATTTCCGGTTGTGTTTTCGTTTATATTTTAAGCAAAGTTTTCCACAGACAAGAGTATTTTTTCTTATTTCGGTATAAAATAAAGAAAATTATATAATCGATTACATTATGGCATTAGCAGATAGACTTTTTCGAAAAGTTACTGAAAGACAAGAAGAAGAAGCCAAAAAGTTAGAGGAAACAAGAGCTGCTGAACTCCAAGCAGAAGTTTCAAGAAAAGAAAAATTAGAAAAATCGCGTCTTGTTAACCTGCGCAGATCAATAGAGAGCATTGATTCGAAAGTCAGTCACATGCGAGATTTGTTTACAGAATTAACACAAGCGCATGAACGAGCAGGCACCTCCGTCGCTGGAGCAAAAAAAGAAGGAAAAGCATTGAAAACCGCAACAACCGAATTAGAAAGAGTGTTTCAGGACGAAACGTTTCGTCTAATCTTAGCGGATGAAGGGATCAATTCTTTTGATGATTTGCTTAATGCTGAAGATTATTCAAAAGAATCTGAAGTAAAAGCTGTAAAAGAATCCAGACAATCTCGTACAACAAAACGCCAAACAGCTCAGGAATCAATTACCGCAAGACATGAAGTAAAAGAAAGAGTTCGTGAAGCTCTGCGTTTAGAAACAAGAGACCCGGGTCGTCTTACTTACAAAGATATTATCGCTACATTGAAGGGATTTATAGAAACATTAGAACAAGAACGTAAAAAATTGTTTGATCAAACTCCCGAAGGTCAAGAAACGATAAGAGCAGAAATTTTTGATAGAGTTAAACAACAATATGGACAAAGATGGTCTTATAATGGTTTAGCATTCATCAAACAAAGATTAGATAGGCAACCAATTATTGTTGAAGCCGATTTAGAAGATGCTCATGAGCATGGAGAAGAGGAGGTAAAAGCTGTTATAAAAGAATATTACGAACAAGTGATTGATCGTGACCTTCAGGAAGAAGCCGAAAGAAATGGTTTGTTGTCATTGAAAGAGGCTGTAAGGACTATTGAGAATTTATCAGTGGATTGGAACAACATACGAAAAACTTTAGCAGGGGTACAAAGAGCAAGAATTCAAACGATAGATCAACTTGTTAAACTTTTAGGATCTGATAAAAAATCTGAGCTTTTCCAAAGGATAAAGAGGTATGGAAATTGGAATCATGATGATCCTGAACGTTTGGCAGAAGCGTTTGTTGATACTTTTGCAAAAGAAAATGCAATGATGTTTGGTTTAGGAGACGGATCTCAAATACCTGAAATGATTATAGAGAAAGAGATTCTCAATCAGGAACGTTTACTTCAACACGTTCACGATGGGGATTCCAAAAAAGTTTTTTCAAGAACAGATGTAGATCTTTTTAGATCGAGTCCTTTCGACACTAAGTTAGAAAATCCTGAAAGAATCGGTATTATTTTAACTGAACAAGAAGAATTTTATAAAAAATTTCAACGCATACTTAGTACATCTGAAGAACTTTTAGAAAAAATGAAACAAGATACTACGGATATATTCGAAGAGGTTCATGTCAGATCTAGACATGATTTGGGTATAGATGGTCGTGGAGTGATTTCGTTAATGGTTTCATTTGATGGAAAGACATATCTTGCCTTGCGAGAGAGCAGATTCGAATCCGTTAAAGTACATTTGGAAAGAGAGCAAAAAAAGCTTGAGCAAAAAAGGACTCAATTAAAAGCTCAATTGAACGATAAAGTGGAAGCAGATTGGGATGAAGAACAGCTACAGACCTTTCGTTTTAGGAATAACAATGATTCTCTCGTAAGAGAAGCCGAATCTCGCATGGACTTTAAGGAAACAGCAGAACAATTGTCGTCTAAATTAGATATGGCAATGGTTCCAATGACCGAATTCTTCTTTCAAGAAGTCGTTCTTAATCAGTATGGAAGAATAGAGTTTTCTATGGTTCCAGAAAAAGATTTTGAAGATCTTGATAGAAAAATAGAATCTCTTAGTGCAGAAATAAAAAGAAAGAAAAAAGTGATTGAAGCATTAAAGGAAGAAATTTTAGAGAATAATGGTTTCTTCCAAAAAGGAAGGAGAAGAAAGATAGAAGCAGAAAAACAAACTTTGGAAGATGACTTAGTGTCTTTAGAAGAAGGATTCAAGACGTTAAGAGAAGAAAATGAGAGAAAAAGAGATTTAGATCGTGTTTTAAAAAACATAAGAACAATCTTAAAACAGGTAGCTATTTCTGGTTTAAAAGTGAGTATGCCTCGTACCAAGGTTCCTCTTCATGAATTCATTGATACGGTAAAAAAACAATTGATTATTGAATTGACTCCCGCGCAATCATCTGTGTTGGAACAGTATCAAGCATTGGTTAAAAAACGAGATGAAACGAAAGAAGTTTATAAAAGGAAATGGCTTTCATCGTTTCGACCTCTTTAGAAGTATTATCAGAAAAAACAGCAATCACTGCTGTTTTTTCGTTTGTGTTACTATTTCTGTATCTATGGCTATCCATCTCACCTCACCTTTGGGCGACCTACCAGGAATTGGACAAAAAGCTTTGGCGGATTTGCGAACCTTGGGCATGAGATCTGTGCGAGATTTATTGTGGTACTTGCCTTTTCGTTACGATGACTTTTCTCGTATCTGTGGAGCAGGCAAGGTAAGGGCGGGAGATACCGTCACAGTTGTGGGTACGCTTCAATCAATAACCTCCCGTCCTGCCAAAAAGAGAGGATTAAAAATTATTGAAGGGATTATCGCCGATGAAACAGGGGAGTTATCGGTGATTTGGTTTAATCAATCTTATCTTGAAAAGAGTCTTTCCGTTGGAATGACGCTTTCATTGGCTGGCAGAGTTGATAATCGGATGGGTCTTTCATTGCTTAATCCTGTTATTGAAAGGTCTGCACACATCGGAACACACACAGGACGTATCGTTCCTGTTTATGGACTCACAGGAACACTCACAATGCGACGACTTCGCGACGGCATGAAAGCAGCTCTTTCTGCCGCGGATGAATATTTGGATTGGGTTCCTGCAAAGATCGTAGAATCCGAAGGTTATCCTTCTCTTGCGCAAGCGCTTCGTGATATTCATTTTCCTTCTTCAAAGCAAGATCTTGAGTCAGCTATTTCACGATTAAAATTCGATGAGCTTTTTCTTCATCAGCTTCTTTTTGCCCGGGTTCGCTCGGAGCGTGCTCAAAAGAGTGCTCTTCCCATTCCCTTTGATGAATCCTTCCTCAAGAGCTTTGTTCAATCCCTTCCATTTAATCTCACGATGGCTCAACGAAAAGCTATTTGGGAGATCGTACAAGATCTTGAAAAAGATCATCCGATGAATCGGTTGCTTGAGGGAGATGTGGGGAGCGGAAAGACGGTGGTTGCCGCTGCCGCCGCGGCGAATGTGCTTCATGCCGGAGAGCGGGTCGTTTATTTAGCTCCAACAGAAATTCTCGCCTCTCAGCAACAGGCTGCTCTCATGCGATTATTGAATGAACCGGTGGGTCTTCTCACCCGTACCCAACACAAGTGCGGGACTGAATCGATAGGGAAAGACGCTCTTATTGCACAGATCAATACCGGCCAAGTGAAGTGCTTGGTCGGAACGCACGCCTTGTTGCAGGATCAAGTCAATTTTTCTGACGTAAGACTGGTTATCGTAGATGAGCAGCATCGTTTTGGTGTAGAACAGCGTCACGCGCTCCTTCAAACACAAGGTCTTGCTCCTCACTTATTATCCATGACTGCCACACCGATTCCTCGCTCGCTCGCGCTCACGATCTATGGAGATCTTGATCTCTCCATTTTGAATCAGATGCCCGAGGGTCGCAAACCTGTGGCAACAGCGGTCGTTCTTGAACCCCAGCAAAAAGGAA
>Ga0208373_1002630_pt1 | contig 19352 bp, 18 predicted proteins | sample RifOxyC2_FD_184036 | JGI IMG/M metagenome (GOLD analysis project Ga0208373, IMG submission 184036) | Soil microbial communities from Rifle, Colorado - Rifle Oxygen_injection C2 (SPAdes) | ecosystem: Environmental > Terrestrial > Deep subsurface > Rock core/Sediment | place: Rifle, Colorado... | reverse complement strand
GGTTATTGTATCTTAACTACACCGTCGCTGCGCTCCGAGAAAAGAGCGCCGGATGTAACCGGAATCGCCTGCCCGACATAATCGTAATCACCCGCCCGATGCACCGGAATACGCAAGTAGAGGCCGAAATGTTGCTGAGGCCGTTTAGAAAGGATACTACTGAAGCTACGATCTTATCGAACGAAGATAAAATAATTATTTGTGCGCTGACCCCAAACAAAGGCCATGATTTGCTTGGCGAATTATTTGGCAAGCTAAAAGATGCCAATAGCCAATTTTCGGGAAACAGGTTTGGCATTATTGCTTTTCAGATTGATGGCGTATTGGAAAGTGAATGGGCTGCCTTAAAGGGCGAAAGCGGTCTTTCAGGGTTGTGCTCGGTATTGCTCAATGATTCGAGTAAAAAACATATAGCGGCAACAGCCTTTCTGTCTGATGAGATAATACGAGCCCTTCCTTGGAGTGGATGTCTTGCATATTTTAACCCTGCGTGCAAATATAACTATCCAAGAGATATGTTTAATTCCGGTCAAAATCATCTCCCGGCAAATGATCCAAGCGCCGAATCGGACTGATGACAACGTAAAATAAATCATATGGCCAAGCAATTCGATTCGCTGGTAGAACTGGTAAAGGGGCTTCAGAAAGAACCTGATGTGTCTGAATTTCTGAAAGACATTGAAGGTATCATCAAGGAAGCCGCTCTTTTTGAACTCCTGTTCCCACCGCAATTACTGGCCGGTGACAGGAATAATGATGAGTACGTCCAATATATTCACGATTATTTCGACCAATCCGAAAAGGCGGGTGCATATTTCCTTACCCCTTTTCCTATAACAGCCATTGAGTACCAGAGTGCCGTTTACCTCTTAATAAATGTTCAGGATAATAATTTCTTCGTGGTTAGTTGTACGTGCGGAACCGAAGAGCTTTATCAGAAAATAGAGGAGAAATCCTTTCGGCCAATAATTGCAATGATTGGGAAAGCCAGGATTGTTCGGCCTGAATTGAATTCAAGGGAAATCACGATTGATGTGAAACCTCTTGAAAACATTATGTTCGTAAATGATACGGTTCGAGTTATTCCACCTGATGAGAAAACAGAAGGGGCTTTGGTTGAAGTGATAATGGGCTTCATGCATGGCGTCCTTTATGTGATGGACGCGGATAATTTTATTCTACGTAAAGAAAACAGCCAGTCCCGCGTTTTTGACAATAAGAAGAAATCGAAGGGAAGGGATAGCTTGCTTCGGAAAACCATAATGCGCCCCCATTATATTTGTCTTGGCGAGCAGGAAACCGCTGATTTCCTGAAGAACACGGCGAAAGAACCCAGACCCGCCCATCCCGTTCGTGGGCATTGGAGGCGGCTGACCTCTGAAAAGTTTAAGAACAAACAGGGACAAACCATCTTTATTCGACAGTACTTCACGGGAAGCGGCCAAATCCAGTCCGCTGGGGGCTGGACCTACCAGGTGTATGTAAAGCCGGAATTCGGCAAGATTGAGCCGGTATAATCGGGGCGGTGGCAGTGGTTGTATTGGGCATGGCTTTCCCAGGTTTACCCTTCATTTCGTAAACGAATCCATCCTACAAAATCCCCTTGAAAACCTTCATGATTTTGTATAAACTTATATAAAAGGGGAGGGCAAAATGGCGACAGAATTAACGGACGAAAATGTCGAAATCGACGAAGAATCGCTCTCAAAAGATATAAGCGATATTGAAAATGCCGTTAACAAGATACCGATCCGTGACAGTGGTAAAACGCACTCGTATGTCAACAAAGCGTGAAAAGATTCCATGCCCCTTATGTGATTTGCCAATTAGAAAGCAAGCCCTTGAAGCGCATCCGAGCGTTTGTAAAGTCTATGATGAAATGTACCGCCAATATATTGAGCCGACTCTTTCTGTAGGGGATTGGACTGACAGCGTAAGAAAGAAGATGCTGCGTAAGATGGGATAAAATACCCATTCAGACCGGTAACAAATCACAAAAGTATTTATATCTCCATCTATTTGATAGCCCACAAGCCCGCATTAAAGCGCTTAAAACAGCGTTTTATGCGATATATAGCACAAAAACTGCACACGGTTTTTCCAAGTCGTAATCGGGCGCGAAAACCATCCGGCGCCTCTAAAGCACATTCTACGCTCTGAGCCAGGCGGTCTATGAATTCGTAGCGATATTAGGCAAGGTCTTTAATTCGACCTTGATTGAAAATAATCGTACTCTCGTAAAACGTTATCATGCTATAACCGACTATGATATAATGAGATAGGCTGTGTGCAAAATGCACACGATATATGCATTTTACGGTTGAAAAGGGGGGTGAAAAGAATTATTGTTGGAATGGTAATAATCAAATTGTCCGTTAGGTAGCTGGATAGCTGTGTTTTTTTTAAATTGAATATAAAGGGTTGTTGGGCGCAGTGTAAGCGTGGAACGGACTTACGGGGATAAAACCCAATTGATTGAGAGACCGTCACCAAATAAAATAAAAATGGCGCATCGTTTATAGGTTCATCACCGGAAAGAAAAGCACAGTATGTCCAGAAACCTTAATGTTATAAAAGGGAACCGCTCTACCAACACCTCAACAATCGAAGATCTTGGCAGGTCATTTTCGTACATTTTTCCGCATTTGAAAATGGACCAAATAGATAAAGTCGAAGTTAATAGTATCTGGGATTCTTTTTCTGAAAAGAAAAAGCGTGAACGACCAAAGGCAATGAAAGACGGAATGTACCTATATTTGTTCGTTTATGGTGATGAAGAATCTACACCTGCTGCGATTTGTCGAGTTGATTCCGGCCTACTGGATACTGTTGATATATCATTTGCGCAGAACTTCATGAAAATATTCAATGAAGACATTAGGCGAGCCCCCAGCTGTCATAAAAACCACGAACTATGGCAAGTCCTGCGACAAACGCAATTTCAACGCGCAATCGCGAGGCTGTCATGGTTCAACCCGTTACATGTATCTAAATGGATACGCGCATTTGAATCTGCTCAGTTTTATACATATGAAGGCCGACGTGTATCTCTATATGTTCTTATGAGTGGCAATATTAGCGAAGTAAAGAAACGGCTTGGGATTAAGTATATAGCCTTCCGAAGTAGTAAGGATTTTCAGGAAGTGATCCATGGAGAAAAGTGGATTAGGTCTGTTATTGAAGGTAAGAGGGCAATGCTGCTTGGAAATGGGAAATCTGGTACCATACTAGGTCTTGCGGTGGTTCCTTTTCCTGGGGAGTTCGTTGAGAAACAGGATTACGCACCACATTATAGCTTGGTTGGCTTACAAGGGCTAATGGGAAGCAGGGATCTCTTGCTCGCAGCTAATGGGGATAGCGACACTGTTATTATGTTGGGAAATGAATCGTGTTTTCAGAGGATTCAAGGCAAATGGCATTACAGAAATTATACTCACCTTGAAAAGATAGTAGCACAATCTGCGGCTGATATGTCTGTCCATGTTCGACGAGAGCTACTCCGATCAATTCTTGACCTTTCATACGAGAAGAAGGGCGCAATTTTCCTAATTGCAAATAGTAAGAATAAGATAGGAGCGGTAGTTAGTGACCACAACGAACGGAATAAGGTCAACCACTTATTGCGAGGAGCGCTTCGGGGCCTTTCATTGAGCGAATGGGATCAAAGAAGCATTATACTCTCAGCCGCAGGAACAGATGGGGCAACATTGTTGACTAAAGCTGGAAAAATTATTGATATCGCTTGCATGATCGAGACACCCACAATCTCCTTATTGTCTGCATACGGGTTTGATCGTCCTCGAAAGTTTTCTGGAGCAAGAACAACTGCAGCCTGGAATGCAAGCTTCCATGGGCTTACCATAAAGGTTTCTTCTGATGGCCCTATTGAAATATATCAGTATGGAAAGTGCATATATGCGTGCTAGATTCTCAGTGTTGCAGATTTGTGACAGAAGATTCGCTCTGCTATTATCTCGCATGCGTAAATTATAATTACAAAGAGTCTAATGTAATCCTAATAGGGGATAATTATGGAATCAGTATACCTTGACCTACACATCCATACTTCCGAAAATCCTTCTGATTTAAATATCAATTATGACCTTAATCTTCTCAAGAATAAAGTTAATGAATTTACGGGACAATCGCCCTGCTTAATTTCCCTTACCGACCATAATACTGTTAATAAGTCAGTTTACTTGAAGGCTATATCGATCTTTGAACATGTGCTCTTAGGGGTAGAATTGCATATACGTAACTATGAGCATGAAGACCCATATCATTCACACATATACTTCAATTTGGCTGAAATAGACGAGCCTTCCATAGATAGCATTAATGCAATTTTGGACAAGCTCTATCCGAATAAAGTCGTCTCATCAAAGGACTCGAATATCCCCAAGCTAGAAGACATAATGAAGTCCTTTGATTCCTATGAGTTTGTCCTCCTTCCACATGGTGGACAATCGCATTCGCCTTTCCATAAATCTATTCCTAATGGCGTTCATTACGATAACACGTTGGAACGCAGTATTTACTATAACCATTTTGACGGGTTTACCGCGAGAAGCAACAAGGGGCTGGAGCGGACGCTTTGTTACTTCCGTCGTTTAGGTATAAGTGACTTTGTTAATCTTGTTACATCTTCAGATAACTATTCACCAGGGATTTACCCTAATGCAAAATCAAATGATGCAACACCATTTATCCCCACTTGGATGTTGGCAAGGCCCACATTCAACGGCTTACGCCTTTCCCTATCCGAATCTTCTAGATTAAGGTATGGCCAAAAGCCGGATTCATGGTCAGAATGTATTCAACACGTTTTGCTTAAAAATGAGAAGATCGGTATTGACGTTGATTTGACTCCTGGTCTTAATGTTGTTATTGGTGGTTCTTCGAGTGGTAAAACTCTATTCGTAGATTCCTTGTACAAAAAAATCATTGGTAGCTTTGAGGGTAGCGACTATCTTGCATCCCCGTATAACGTACAAGATATTCAAGTAACCAATCCGGCAGGCCAAACTCCACATTACCTCCCACAGAATTACATAATGCGAATATGCGACCAGAAGGACAAGGAGAACAATATTGACGATATTTCCATTTTAAGGAGCGTCTTTCCTGCGGATAGTGATGAACGGCAGATGATAACCAACGGTCTTACTGAGTTGAAGAATAGCCTGTCTACGCTAATTCAATCAGTGAAAGAAATCGAATCTTTACAGGATAGCCTTTCGAGAATTCCAATAATATCTCACCTAATTGTCACAGAAAAAATACACGGGAATCCGCTTAGGTGTATTTTACCCACAAGTCAGATTATTGAGTCGATTGGTTATAGTAAAGCAAAATTTGACCGTGATATGAAAGTTTTGGATGAAATGGATGCTTTTTTATCAAAAGATCCGTTAATAGAGCACAAAAGTGAGTTTGTGATAGGGTTGAAAAGAGAGCTGGAATTGGCGCACGAGCGTTCAGAATTGGAATCCATTATTCGTAGGAGGATAATCCAATCTGAAAAGGATATTGACTACGCATTAGAGGCAGTGAATCTGGAAGTAGCAACGAAAAGAAAGCAGTTTGAAAAACTCTTAGATTGTATTAAGCGATATATTGAATATGACCGGAAATTCTATAAGTCACTTACTAGGATTTCTAGATTTTCCATAAAAATCAGTACCAAAGAGATTGTATCAATGGGTCACAAATTATTCATAGATAACGAATTTGAGCTAACAAAAACAAAATTTCTTGAAGTTGTGAACGAACTATTGAAGCCAGATGATGCGATTCAATCATTCGACGATATTTCGCCAGAGTCTTTGTTTGAAGCCGGTTTCCGGAAGCGAGGCCCAAAGGTATCTGATTACACCGATTTCGAAAACCGCATAAATGCTAAATTCGAGGGTATGAATAAGAAGAATTACCGTATAACCACGAAAGAAGGCAAGAACTTCGATAATCTTAGTGCAGGGTGGAAAACCTCTGTAATACTAGATCTAATACTTGGTTGGGATAACGACAATGCGCCCCTCATTATCGATCAACCAGAGGATAATTTGGCCACGGGTTATATAAATACGGGTTTGCTTGAGGCGATAATGAAATGCAAAGCCAGAAAACAGATAATTCTTGTTTCACATAACGCTACTATACCAATGCTGGGCGATGCTCAAAACGTGATTATGTGCAGAAATGATGATAAAGCAATTACGATTAAGTCGAATCCCTTAGAGGGTTCAATTGACGGAGAAGACGTAGTTGATCTTATTGCTGAAACAACAGATGGTGGAAAAATATCCGTAAAAAAGCGGGTCAAGAAGTATAACCTGAAGAAATTTAGGGGGTCAAATGAAATTAATATTCAAGAAGAATGAACAAAGCCAAATCAGCGTTTCGCAGCTTATTGATAATGAAGAAAAACCATTTTCATACATTGAAATGATAAAATCGCTTATAAGATTAAAAAAGATGGACGAGCCAGACATTTCAGAAAGTTTTACTACTTCTGAGATATCGAGTATTAAGTCTATGGTAGGCTTTATCAACAAGGATATCTCTGAAACTGAAGAAGAACAGCAACCAAAAAAGAAGTCCTAACGAAATTATATTACCGCCCCACGTCATGTGCCCCAGCGAGGAAATCGGCGTAAAAAGGGATAAAACAAACGGCAGAAGACGATGGCGAATGAATTTAAAGCATGGTGCCATTCCAGCCACCGCACGCGTTCTCCAAGTGTGGTTGTAATTTATTTTGGGGCCTTACAATTTTCATGCAATTGAAGAAAACGCTGGGAGAAAAACGTCCAAAGAGGAAGTTGTACATGAAATTTGAAGAAGAATTAGCCTTTCGCTATTTATCAACACTAGGGGTACCAGATTATGAACCAAATGGAAATCGACCCCCAGACTTCAGCCTCCCCGGAAACAGGGCAATTGAAGTTCGTCGCTTGAATCAAAACAAATTTACTGAAAATAAGACCGAGGGCCTTGAAAACGCCTCTTTTACCATTGAGGGCGCCTTACAAGAATCTATTGATAATATTAACAAAGGCTCCCTTAATGGTCGTTATTTAATTACTATACGTTATCAAAGACCTTTTTTATTAAAAAGGCGCATTCTTGCCAAATACTTTGAAAACGTATTCCGTGACGAACTAATAAAGCCTGGCCCGTTCCCACGCGAGATTAAAGTTGCTGATAATATTTGGATAGTCATTTATGAAACTAAAAGCCTAACAAATAAAACGCTTTCTTGGGCGGCGACATCTGATTGGGATAGCGGAGGATTTCTTGTTCAGCTATATATTGACAACATTTCTCATTGCATTTCCGACAAAACCACCAAGGTTCAACCATATCGGGATGAGTATAAATATTGGTGGTTATTTCTTGTTGATTTTATCGGTCTTACCCCATCTGTTATTTCTGATATTCAAAACTCAATTAAAATACAACCGCCGTTCGATAGAATATCCGTATTGGATCCTGTAAATAACAAACTTGTTTTTGATTGGATATAAATCGACCAATCCGCCGAAGCCGAGATGGACGAGGCGGATTGGTCGCTGCGAAAGAAAGATGTATTATTAGTTTTAAAAGAGAAGGAACTTATGTCGAAAAAAGAATTTAAAATCTTAACTGCAACTGAATTCAATAGCACCCTGATAAATTGGCACAACAAAGAAATAATCGCTGTGGTTCCATTTGTAAAAAGAGAAACAACAAACTATCTTGATAGGGTTATAATATCAATTTGGAAGCACCAATCTAAATATAGAAAAAACATTGTTTCGGGTGTAGAACTAGTTGTTAATGGCAAATTGAACGTGAGAGGGCTTGACAAGGAAAAAGGATTTATGCCGGTGACATACAAGACGCAATGCTCTGAAGGGATTTCATTGGTCGTCTCAACCGAACTACATTCCGTTATTGGTTGGACGGGATTCCGACCTTCTATAATTGCTATACTAAACCTGATTCGACCTTATATCAAACCCATTAGAGACAGGTTTCCGAAAGCGATCTGGTGGTGCCCTTTTAATTATCCTGTTCCTATGTTTTTATCAATGAGAAATGGAAAACGACATTTCTATATGGGCAATTCATATTTAAGTGAAATCCCTATTAAGGGGAATTGCGAAAAGGCTATTAAGATTAAATGTTAGATTTTAAAGAAAGCGACGCCAAAAAACCAGTCAGTGACTGCTTGCAAAACATATAGGCTTCACTAACGCACCATGCCCACCACTAAAAAAGACCTCGTCCACGCTGTTTCCCGCAAGACCGGCCTTACACAAGTCGACTGCACTATTATCCTCGAAGAATTCATGGAATCCATCTCCCGTGCCCTTATCAACGGTCGCAGAATTGAAATTCGTGGTTTTGCCCGGTTTAAATTGATAACTCAGCAGCCCAGGATAGCCCGTAATCCGAAAACCGGGGTGTCGGTTCAGATACCTGCAAGGATAAGACCGAAATTCTACGCCAGCCGGGATTTAATCAGAAAAGTATCCGGTTTATAAAATAAACATACGCAACCTTTTTGTTGTGTTCCGTCCCCGTTTATATTTTAACTTTATGAGATACAGAAAAACAGGGAGATTACCATGCAGAAAGATTTCACTCTGAATGAATTCAAAGTGGAATCGACATTTCACCGCAACGGGTCGCCGGTGTTTTATGACCCCTGCCGTAAGATATTTATTCTGGCCACGCCAGAAGAAGAGGTGCGCCAGGCTTTTGTCCGATATCTGGAGTTCGTTCTCGGTGTCCCTCAGGGTATGATGGACACCGAAGTTCCTATGACGCATTTCAAAAAAGGGGCCCAAGGACGTGCGGATATTATCGGGTATTATGCAGACAATAAAAAAGAGAATTTACCTCTTTTCCTTGTAGAATGCAAAAGCCAAAATGTGCCACTCACCGATGATGTACTCGACCAGTGTATTCGATATGACACCAATGTCTGTTCCTCCGGTCACCTTTTTATAACCAACGGAGTTGAAACCAGCTTTTTCTCCATGGATAAGGATGGTAAAACATATCGCCTGTGCAATCAACTTCCGGATTATGCACAAATGCTCCAGGGCGAAGGTATGGCAATGGTGCCGGAAGGGGAGGCCTTTAAATTTGAGCCCCCTGTCTTTGCCGACAGGACCTCCAAAACTGGACTCAAATTGCCATTGGAAGAGTGCTGGATTGGCAAGGGTTCGCGCAAGGAACATCATGGCTACCTGATGAACCTCGTGGCCCTTATTCAGAGGGATGAGGATGCGCCGATTTTGCCGATGCGACTACGATGCGGAACGGTTATCGAGTGCGGATTCCGCAATACTGTGTTCGGCAACGCTGCGGGCGGCATATGGCCGGGCGATTACCGATATTTCATCCTGGAAGATAACAACCACGACAACCAGATTATCAGCCTTTGCGTTCTTGGTAAGTGCTTCGGTGACGAAAACCCACACTTTCCCAAGTCCGGTGGCCAGACCATGCTCATTGTGGCTGTTGACGACTTCGATAAGCGTCATAACTCACTGCAGTTAGACCTGGACCGTTTCGTCACCGAGACCCCGAAATGCATTGAGATTTGGCACGACGGGACACTGACCGCTGGCAAGCGTGGAGCCACCTCCAGAAGTGACGTAATAGCTTTTATTCAGAAAGAAGAGTCGTGGCTCGTAAATAACGGCAGAATCGACCTTGGCCGCCTGCCGAACGACCGCTATGCCCTTTGGAAAGACACCGGGGACTTCTTGGAACGGGTTTTGTGCTATGCCATAGTCAGAGATAAATTTCGGCGCCAGGTGCCAATGAGTTAATAGCTTCGTCTCATCGTCCATTTTATCATCGAAATAATTGATTAGGTTATAATTCGATGGCGATGCCCGCCTGGCGGTGTCGAAAAATGCTGCAATGCAAAAATACCGATCTTAATAATTCTAATATCATTTCAACGCTGCCCGGATATCATCCCATCTTGTTTCTTCAATCTTTTTGTTAATTAATCGGAGTTGCCCGTTTGCCTTCCAGAATTCCGAATTTATTAAAACCGCCATCCTAGCATAATCTAACAACTTTTCCGTTTCCGGATGGATTATAATCATCTTTTTATCAGCCCCCTGGTTCATCCAATGAATTAGTTGATTATTAATCCCTTTATCCCCAAAACCGTAGCCAGTAACGACGATACAATCGGCGCTAAAAAGGTTTTTGTAAAATAAATAAATGAGGTCAATAAAAATGCCTTCGAGGTATTGGTTGAATTTGTTAAAAGTGCCTATTAACAAAACAGGCTTATTATCTAAGGGGAAAAGTGGCTTTCCTTCCCGGTTTTTCAGGTCGTAAATATCCGGGGTTCGAATTTTCATAACTTGCGGACTAAGCATATCACCACGATCATCGGGACGCATACGATACCAATCAATGGAGCCGTGCAATTTTAACAATTTAATTTTTACCGATTCGTCCTTCTCGTTTCGCGGGCGCCAAACAGGAAAAGCATCCAAATCATCGGAAAAGCCATCCCAAAATGCCATTTCTCGATCTTTAAAATATTGTTCGAGTAGCAAATCATGGTTTAAGGAATAAATATTGACCCGTTCATATTCGGCGACGGCGTCACATAGAAAAGTCAGATATTTACAGCAATCCGCAGAAAAAGGTCTATTAAGCGATGTTCGTACAACATCAGCAATATATTGGAGCCCGGATTTGGCCCATAAGCTATATGCAACGTCAGCTTCAAACCTATGAATGTCATTCGTAAATATCTTGTTGGCCACAACAGCTATTTCGTCAATGAATCCTTCAATGGCAAAATTATCAAGATTATTTGTCAGCGAATCATTTATCTGCCCGACCAAATAATACAACTCTTCATAATTAAAACGATTATGCCCCCTTAGCCCAAGTGAAACTATTCGCTTGATTTCAAAAAACATTTTCCGCATAGTCTCGGGATTGTCGTAAACGTCGCAATACAGTGCTTGCCTTTGATGGATAGCCGGATCTGCAACTAAATAATACCGTCCGTCGGTATGCTTATAATACGATGCATTGAATAATACGTCTCGTGTTATATCGTCAATCGAAGGATATCCTGCTGGACGCGACAAGCCTGAGCCAAAAAGGAAATTAATTGTTTTATTCAAAATTGAAGAGCTTTGTTATAATTTTAACTCTAACTCTCATTTCCGCTTTCTTCCTCTTTAATTTGTACTTTTTGAGCAATCTCAGACAGCTGCTTATCGCATTCCATGATATTATTAGTCGTAGCCCTCAAGGATGCCCCTCCATCCATATAAATATGAGTTGTTTCAATTAAATGCAGGTTCCGAGCAACAGCCTTCAAGCTTGCTTGCATGTTACCGACGATGGAGCTGATATTATAAAAACAGACGCGCAGCAAATCATATCCAATACCGGAGGCGTCAGACCGTAATTCTTCAAAACGGTTTGAATCAATCATTTTATCGCTTCTCATGTAGAGTCCATGAAGGTTTCTCGATGAAGTAATAATTAGGTTTTTTATCTGTTGCTGCGCATCTTCGTCAAGCGGTACCGGATCAATTCTATTTTTCTTTAGACTTTCTGCAAGCGCTGCAACTTTATTTATAGCGTCAGATAGCTCTCCTTCGCACCCTATATATAAGTGTAGGGTACCAGCCTCATCTAAAGCATCTGCGAGCCCACACAGATCACCATCAATCTTCATTTGAAGAGAGACGTCGCTTGTCGCCAAATCTCTCAGCTCAGATGCCGCCTGTCGGTATTCGCCCCTTAATTGGTCAAGCCAAGGATTTAAACAGCGCTGTTCGATTTCGTCTGTATATATTAAGATCGTTGATAAAATACGGGCAATGCGTGATAAAAGAATATCCTGCGGGCTGGTTTGCGCATCCTTGTTTGAACCTGCTTCTTTTTCAAGGAATGTACGAACAAGATCTATCACTTCGTGTGGTTCAGCGGGTCTGGATTGAGTTATGTGCCGAATATAGGGAATATTGCTGCTATAATAAACAGGTTGATTGCCCTTAGGTATCATAAGCACCAAAACGACTTTATCCGCTTCAAGGACAAATTTAACAGTGGGTGTTATTGATGGCTTAATAGGACCTTGACATATGCCTTCAATTCGCCGAAGCATTTCATCGCGTCTTTCAGCCGTTTCAAGGCCTTTTAGTCCAATCAGGTCACCGCTATCTGCTACACCAATTAAAATTGTGCCTGCATTCGAAGTTGAAAATGCTGCTATCTCCTTGGCAAGGTCCCGAATGCTCTCCGGGAAAGATTGCATATATTCAAGATACTGACTTTCACCACGCGCTCTAAGGGCAGGCATTTCTTCTGATAATTGGGGGTCAGCCCACATAGAGTCGTCCATAATTATTGCCAATCAATGTCGGTGCTGTTTATTTAATTCCAAACTGCACCTTTAACCGCTCTACCGTATGATACCATTTCGGTGTCCTATGCCTTGCCACCGTATTGTAATTCCCCAAAAAGCCTTTCTTTTACGCTTGAAACCCTTACCCATCGGGACAATCCGGCCATCGGTAATGGTCCGCTGCTCTGCGATGGAATGAGGATCGGTGTCCCAACCGGCGTCTTGAAGCCAGGGAACCACGAGTTTACGGCAGGTATCGGCTTCATTCATGGGGTAAGGGTAAATTACATATTGACAATGAGATCGTCAATGAAATTATACGGTTAAATGGCTGTGTGACAACGGGGATAGTTGTTGACATTAGTCCCATTGGTAAACGATATTGCCGATTAAACTGATAATATTTGAGGGCGGTAATGCCCCTGACCTACCCGGTTATGCTATTATTGCGCCAGAAAGACGATAATTCGTTTGCGCCGAAAGGCAAAGATGAAACCGCCCCATCGTGGGGCGGCTGATTTAATGTACAATCTTTTATTTATATATTATTTTTAGAAGTTACAATTAATTCAATACTTAATATTAGGCAGATGAAATGATCAACGCTATTGCAACAACTATTTTCATCATTTTTCTGATATTTTCCTCCCCTATTTTCGCTCAAGATACTTTACAAACTATTTCAACTGGGTATGGGGATTCACATGAAATAGCACTTCAAGATGCAATTCGATCTGCGGCAGAACAAGCTTCGGGCCTTCTTTTGTCTTCAAATACAATTATCGATAACTTTGCTGTTGTAAATGATGATATTATTTCATCAGCAAATGCTTATGTTTATAAATACGACATACTCCAGGACACACTTTTTTCGGATAAAAGCCTATTTCAAATTAAAATAAAAGCGTTTCTTGCAAAAGATATCATGCGAAATACTCTGATTTCTAAAATAGAAAAGCATGATTCGGTTGATTCAAAATCAATCGATATGATTCGATCTGAATTTACAGGCGCTACCACTCGTGCAGAAAATGCCAAGAAATACTTATACAGACATATTCAAAGCCATTTTCTTGATTTATTTTCATACCATATCGATTCAATATCCGTTATTGATAAAAACATTCCAAAACAAACAACCAGAGCCCGACTTTATTATTCATTTGGTCTCAAATTAGGAAACAAAGAACTTTACGATCAAATAATTTATTTAATTAATCGACTTGATAATTTCAATGGTGCATCTCATAGAATTATATTTGAAATTAACTTCATCTTAGATGTTGAATCCTATCGACAATCCGAAAGAACAGCTCTTTACAACTTAGATCGGCTCACCTCCTCTTCATTGAAATATAAACTTACCAGAAAAGAAAACATACAAGGCGCCACATCAGAAAACACAAATGAAGCAACTTATTCTTGCGAGCTTAAAATGTTCCCCTTAAAACATAAGCCGCCTCATCAGACACATCTAAATGTTTACGATTTAGAATATAGTATTGGGGAGAAAATCTTTTTTTCCTTATTAATAATGGGAATATCTACATGGTGGAACGAATCTTCTCCTGAAATTAATAAGGCCTATTATAAGTATGATTTTGGCAACTATCCCGAATATTTAAAAGATTCTGTCCAAATCCCATATATAAGCTTCATTAATTCTAATCACAAACTCAAGCCGACCATAAATGGTTGCTACAATGACTTTCTTGAGGCTGAAATACCCATTTCTCATTTTACCGCAAAGGCATTTCGAGCTAATTGTAATGTTTACTTAGGTATTAAACCAAAAAACAGCACGCGACTATCTAATCGCGAAGTATTAGTTCCAATTTCTATTAATGGCACCAATTCTGAAGAACGTTAGGATATAATAATGATTAAAATATATGACGATTCATCAGTACGATATGCCGCACGTATGTTTGGAATCTCTCAAGAAAAGCTTATTAAAATTATTAAAATAGTTGGCGGAAACCCCCGCTCAGTTAAAATGTATTTAAAAGCACACCCACCAGAGCCTTATGAATTGACAAGAAAACACAGATAGTGATTAATTTATCAGCCTTCGCCCATCCTTGGGCTCAGGCTGGGCGGCGCAAACAAAGACAGAAAGACATGGCGCAACAACGGCATACAATAAACGCCCGCACGACGTTGTGTTAAAATTGCCTCGCCGAAAGACAGGTACCCTTCCATGCAACTGAAAACAAATGCAGCGCCCAAAAAACCAAAGCCCGCCCATCGTGGGCGGGCGACAATCGTAAACTTAAAGTCTAATTTCCATTTAAAACAATTGCTTATTCTACCAATAAGGTGCAATTTTATTGGAGATATTTTCGCCGTTTAACTATTTGGAAAACATTATACCCTAATAAGGAAACCATGCGTTTAATACTGTTTATTTCTTTTTTAATCTTCACTATTTTTGATGCCAGTTTGGCTGCGCAGGATACACGTCCCACAAACTCAAGCAATCCTACAATCATGGTCATTCCCGAGACCCCTAAAGGCCAAACTCCAATTCAAGTTCTTGATGAAAATCCACTTGCCAAACAGGCAGCAACTGTCATCGAAAGCTATCTAACACAGCGGCATTATGATGTAACCCTACCTAAAGCAATCGACCAACTGAATAACTTTACTGATATTCAATGCCAGGCAAAAGGACAAGAACAGGACAATAACTACCACCTAGCCCTTTCTTTGGGTTCTGATGTTTACACTATCTTTTCGGGCCAAGTACAAGCAGGCATGGCCTCTGTTCAGGTCAAAGCCTATGAAACAACAACCGGCAGGCTTTTAGGCGCAGAAGTAGGATATAGCACGACAGGAACAAATGAAGATCAGCTTGTAGAGGATGCCGTTAAAATCGCAATTGATAAAGTGCTTCAAAAGGTAAATAACTATTGGGACGATGACATGTTAAATGGCATGCAATATAAACTCATATTTAAGCTAACGGGTAAATTTAGTAGGGATAAAGCCCAAAAACTACAGGACGCAGTTTCGGATATCATCGATAAGGAGTTCCGAATTAACAAAGAAAATAGCGTTACTGATAAAACAATCGATTACCAGATCTGGGCAAAAAAGGAAAGCTATGATAAATCTTCAAAGATAGAAAGAATGTTTAGGACGAAGCTGGTAAATTTATGCAAAGTCGATAAAATATTTATAAACAGAAAGCTCCTAATCCTTGGATTAGGCAACAATTAAACGCTCCTAATTTTGATTTTAAAGAAACGGACATTACTTTAATGATAAACATTATTATTTGTTTAACTTTACTGCTGGCGTATTTTGGTTATTCCGAGACCTCTCCTAATATAGAATCCAGGCAAACCATTTTAATTCCAACCTTCAAAGGGGCTGCAAGCTCATCTTTACAAGAAGACGCTCTTTCCAATTCCGTACGACAAGCCATTGCTGAATCAAACCTATTCAATGTTTGTTCAAATGATGAACTACTGGCCGTTCTATCTAAATTCGGGTCTTCGAACATACCATTCATTACTTCTGAAGAATTAAACAGGAAAAGCATAAACAGTATAAATCAAACGCCTTTTCAAAAATATATCGAAGCTGTTCGCAAATCCATACCAGCAAACTACATATTGCTAGGCACCTTCTCAGAAAAACCTAACAAGCTTACAATTTCAGTAATTCGAGTTGATGATGGTCGTTTTATTTCATCAACCTCATATGAATCCGAAAGAGATTTCAATTATTTCACGAAGAACGCATCTACAACGGCTTTAATCTTTTTAAGAAAAGCAATAATCGGAAAGTCACAGCTTGACAATATCGCTACTTTGGCCGCATCCTTTTTCAACCATATCGACAACAACGAGCCTGATTTAGCATACGAATTGCTTTCTGTCTACGACAAACAGTCAATGTCATCTTTCGCATTTTCAAATAAAATAAGAATGCGTTCATCTACTATAAATCCTAAATACATAACGCTACAATCCCAGGATATTAAAATCGACAGCACCTTTCTAGTTAAAATTAAGGGCAAAACATCTGTCAAGGAAAGCGTTACGTCCAAAACAGCGTTCAGGTTTGGTTTTCTCGACAAGAACATTATTAAGATATCTAAAGCAATCTTGACATATCGCATTCCAGACAAAACATCTTTTATGTTATCTTTTTTTAGAGGCAACAGCTCAGTCAACCTGGATGAGGCCTTTAATAATTCCTTAGCATCCGGGGATTATCCGACAGTATCTGCTAACAGATCTATTTATGTTCTCGAATACAACGATTCCGTTCGCCTTTTTGCCTCTCTCAAGGGCGCCCGTATTCAGGATTCCCTTGAAAAAGCTTATCAGAAGTATTTACACAACAACATATCAATCCAAGCTCAAATAGAAGGCCATACCAATCTTCAATCAAAAATCTCAGAATCCCTTGAGGACATGGAGAAGTATCCCGAAAATTGGAACAAAGAACAGGTCGACTTATTAAATGAAAGCGTTAAAAACGGTATCGATAAAATCGACATATCCGTTATAATTACTAACAATAGCATGGATTCTCTTTTCTGTCCGGAATTAATTCTGAATTCTATTTGCAACAGGCAAACTGCGGACACTTCGTTGATTACGAACTATTTGAAAAATGAGGTTTTACCAAAACTTACTTTTCTACCTTTTATCGACCTCAAGAATAAAAACATCGCCCCTTATAAATCTAACGAGTATGGTTTTTCTTTCAGTGGCCCAGCATTTGATAAACTTCTTAAAGATGACTTTTGCTCTACAAATCAAAACATCAACCTTAGCCTCTCGCCAAAACCTATTCTTGCGTTTGGAAAACAACGACGCAAGCACTGGGGTTCCCTGTGGGATATGCCTGAATTCAACTTGCCTTAACAATTTAATGCTTTACGGAATACAGAATATGCCATCCTTATACATTGACCCGCTAGACAAAGGCATCGGAACCAAGCTCCGCAATTTAGAGCCCACACGTGGATATTGCGTTTTTGTGGATATTGTTGGTTCAACCAAATTAAAAGACTCCTCACTTGAAAGATGGGTCTTGTTAATCCACAACACCTTCGCAAACATCAAGTCCCACTTATCCTCTTCCTGGCCACCAATGAAATGCATTGGTGATGCACTTATGTTTTTTATTCCAGACAACCCTATTGACAATTATGAAACATCACTACATCTATTTGCAAATCTATATTCCATTGTTACGAATAATAAATCAAAATGGCTCAGAAGAATTAAAGTTAGTGTAGTAAGATGCATGAATTCATATGCCATTTCATTTATTAAAAATGCCGAGGATGTCTACGGCAAGGACATTGATTTGGCCGCCAGACTATTAGAACTCGCAGGTGAAAATGAGATAATCCTAAACGATATTTTCTACAACAAGTTGCTCAATGCATACAATCGATTAAATCCAAGACACAAGCATCCATTCAAACCATTAATTCATAAACTAGTCGGACCTTGGTTTGTAAACCTAAAAGGATTTAAAGAACCAACTTGCATATACAAACTTCCAAATCTTTCTGCACACCTAGTTGAAAAATCAGATGTCTATTAAAGAACCGCCTGCGCCATCGTGGCTACGGCTGAAAGTGGGCGCTGCAAAGACATGAAAAACTAAAGGCACATTTAAAATGATTCCTGAAGGACCAATCTACACCAAAGGCACCTCTTTCCGTGCCAAAGCCGAGGCCTCTGCCAGAAAATATAGAGCCGAAACTCTTCAGCTTGCAGCCTTCGATCGCTACGGTCACCGACTAGCAGATAAAGACGCGCAACGCCATATGAACTCTCTACCTTGCTGTCGAGAAGCGATTGGCTCTGCAATTAAGAAGCGCGCAGAACACGGCAAAGGCATCAGTCTTGACCGCACTACTAAAAACATGCTTTCATCCCAGGCAATGTGTTTTAACCTCTTTGTACCGCTCAACCTCAACAAACCATTTGCCGCCCTTTGTCTCGATGAGCTGATAGGTGATGTGAAGACGGTTTTTGAAATCCATATTGAATACACGCCACCGAATGACATATTCGGAGACCAAAGCGGACGAGGTGGTGTTGATTGCGATGCGCTCATCATTTATCAGCGACACGACGGAAAACGAGCGCTACTGGTTGTAGAAACCAAGTTCGTTGAGCAGGAATTCAGTATTTGCGGTTTCCGAAAGACCACACAGAAGAACAAATGCCCGGAAGATACAATTGTCGGTACAACTTTCGCAGAATGCCGGTATCATTCATTGAAAGGGTATAAATACTGGCAGGTATCAAATCAGAGCGGAATCTTTGACATGGAAAAGATACACAACCGGCAGTGCCCGTTTGGCGGTGATCTTTGGCAGCTCTGGACCAACCAAGCACTTGCCTATGCTCTAGCCAAGGAACGTAAATGTGATTTTTATACCTATGCCGTTATTTACCCTGAAGGCAACACCGCACTGACGGGTAACGGAACAGTATTCAACCGGTTTCGAGATGTTCTCTCCGTCCCTGAACATTTTCTACCGATAACGCTTGAAAAGGTTATGGCGACGATGCGATTATATGCTGATGGGGCAACCAATAAGAAATGTGTCGAAGAATTCGTAGAACGGTACGATGTCAGGAAAATATAATTTCGGGATCTGAAAACGACCTTCTACGAACCACTACAATCGAGGATTTCAGCCTACCCCATGGTTTTGCATGTCAAAAATAACAGTGTTCACGCGTAATTTTTGATAAAATCATAATATCCACGCCGCCCATATTCAGAATGCCGATGGACGGATCGCTTAATTTTATCAATTCTGAGCAGCTATTCTTTTAGTGTAAAGCCGACGTCCATGCCAATTCTCTCTAAGCCTTTAGCGCTGAGATAAATTCCCCCCTTTCTGCTTAGGTAAATTCCCCCTTTCCCTACATCACCTGATTCTACGGCCTTGAATCTGGTTTTTTTCTGG
>Ga0208373_1002629_pt1 | contig 19355 bp, 12 predicted proteins | sample RifOxyC2_FD_184036 | JGI IMG/M metagenome (GOLD analysis project Ga0208373, IMG submission 184036) | Soil microbial communities from Rifle, Colorado - Rifle Oxygen_injection C2 (SPAdes) | ecosystem: Environmental > Terrestrial > Deep subsurface > Rock core/Sediment | place: Rifle, Colorado... | reverse complement strand
ATTGGCTTTGTCGGTCTTTTATTAACGAATATTTTTGGCGGAGGAATGTTGCGTTTTATGTCTGGAAAATATAGTCTTAATAGATTTCCAATGATGATGAATGGATATTATGATGATGAAATAAAAAATTACAACTCTTATGGGGACTGGCAACAACACATGTTTGAAAAGGCAAAGGAATCTTACAATCAATAAGAGACCTCAATAAAACTACTGTTTTATATAAGATTGTATGCTGAAAATATTTACAATTTCTTCATCGTTTATTTGTTCAAAATTTTCATAAAAAGATCCTACCGCTCCAAAATAAGAAGGTATGGAAAGACAAAAGATTTCATCTACTTTTGTTTTAATTCTTTGTAACGCATCTTCTGCCCCTACGGGGATAGCTGTAATTACTTTAATTGCCCCTTGAGATTTTACTGACTCAATAGCCGCAGTCATAGTTAAGCCTGTAGCCACACCATCATCAACCAAAATTACAGTTTTATTTTTTATGTTTATAGCCGGCCTGCCACTTCTATAAACCAATGATCTTCTTTTAAGTTCCTTCATCGTTTTTTCAAGTTCATATTTAAGGTAATCATTTGAAATCTGATAAAGATTTATGATTTGTCTATCTAACAATAAAATGCCATTTTCACTAACTGCACCAATAGCAAATTCTTTATTTCCAGGAGCTCCTATTTTACCAGATGCTAATATATCAAATGGTAAACTAAATTCATTAGCTAATATCGCTCCTATTATAACCCCTCCTCGAGGCAAAGCTAAAACAATAGTATCTTTCGCCTTATGAAATTTAAACATAAGTCTAGCAAGTCTTAAACCGGCATCTTTTCTGTTTTTGAACATAAAAATATAATTAACAATTTTCTTTTGAAAATCAGTTGCTTCACTCCGGAATATGGGATTTGATATTTTTATATATTTTCCATATCCCGGAGAGCAACTCAATTATTTTCAATTTAAAAAATAAAAAACAATATTTTATTTCTTAACAACCGTTCCGATAAGAACATTATTTGTCTCATCTGTTTCCTGAATTGTATTATCAATATCTACCCCTATAGTTAAATCACTAGTGTCATAATTGTTGAAATAAAAATCATAAGTACCACCATTTGGTATTGTTGCGCAAGTATTAGCGATTTGCTGTTCTATAATATAAGTAGTGGTTACTCCATTTGCCGACCATGACAACTTAATATTTTCTGCACTATTATTCGTCGTACACAAATCAACATAAATCACACTATTATCCTCACTCATTCTAAAGTTAGTTAAATAAAGATCAATCATTCCATCACTTGCATCTTCTACTGTGCCTTCTTGATCATCTGCTGTTTCTTGATCTATCGTCTGATCACTTTCACCATCCGATGAATCACTTTGATTTCCACCATTTCCAATTACAGTTCCAATAAGTATATTGTTGGTTTCATTTTCTTCCTGAATTGTGTTATCAGTATCTACCTCTATAGTTAAATCACTAGTATCATAATTGTTGAAATAAAAATCATAAGTACCACCATTTGGTATTGTTGCGCAAGTATTAGCGATTTGTTGTTCTATGGCATAAGTAGTGGTTACTCCATTTGCTGACCATGACAACTTAATATTTTCTGCACTATTATTCGTCGTACACAAATCAACATAAATCACACTATTATCCTCACTCATGCTAAAATTAGCCAAATAAAGATCAACAATTCCATTACTCTCTGTTGTTCCTTCCTCATCTCCTGTTGTTCCTTCCTCATCTCCTGTTGTTCCTTCCTCATCTCCTGTTGTTCCTTCCTCATCTCCTGTTGTTCCTTCTTCATCTCCTGTTGTTCCTTCCTCATCTCCTGTTGCTGTTTCTTGATCTATTTGACTATTACCACTTCCATTATCTTCTACCGAATTATCTTCATTCGTATCTTCATCACTAGAGTTACCACTTTGATCATCCTCCTGCTGACTTTCTTCAGTACTTTGATCTTCTTCCGCAGAATCCTCCTCCTCATCAGACAAATTAACATCTTCAGTTGCATCGTTATCTTCTTCTATACCAGACAAATTAACATTTGCAGTTGCGCTATTATTATTTTCATTTTCTTCATCTATAAGATTGTCATGATCTGCAGTAACTGTTAATAAATATGTAGTAGTTGGATCTAACTCAAACATATACATATTCCAATTAGAAGGTGTATAACAAGCATTAACAGCTAAATTATCCAAAGTAATTGTCTTTTCTTTACCATTAGCATCAAAAGTAACATCAATATTATCAGTAGATTGATTGTAACTGCATACTGTTGCATAAAAAGTCCCTGTATCTTCATTTAGACCTAAATCCTCTACAGTTAAATCTGCTTTTTTATCTGAAATCGAACTACTATTAAGATCTTCTTTAATTTCTATTGTCGTAAAAGCGCTATTATTATCTTCATTAGATTCGGCAATATGTTGATTAACATCAACTGTCGCTCCTAACGAATAAATTGTATTTTGTACAAAATTGAAATGATACATATTCCAATCATGCACCTTATAACAACCATTAGTAGTTAAATGATCGATATTAATTAATTGGCTTTGTCCATTAGCACTAAGTGTTAATTCTATATTAGAAGCTTGATTATTATTACTGCATACTTCTGCGAATATAACTCCTACATCATCATTAAGCCCAAGATCATTAATTACTAAATCTGGAAGAACAGAAGACGACCCCGTGTCTTCATCTTCGTGCATATCTTCACCTTCGTGCATATCTTCATCTTCGTGCATATCTTCACCTTCGTGCATATCTTCATCTTCGTGCATATCTTCATCTTCGTGCATATCTTCATCTTCGTGCATATCTTCATTCATATCTTCAGTTTCAGTTTCGTCTTCAGTTACATCTTCATCTGCCACACTTCCTCCTGAACTTCTCTGATAATCATTTGTGTCTTCATTTTCATCCTCATTAATATTCTCATTTTCGTCTTCAGTTTCAGTTCCATCCTCAATTTCGTCTTCGGGCTCATTTTCATTCATGTCTTCTGTTTCATCTTCAGTTTCAGTTTCGTCCTCAGTTACATCTTCATCTGCTACACCTCCTCCTGAGCTCCTCTGATAATCATTTGTGTCTTCATTTTCATCCTCATTAATATTCTCATTTTCATCCTCATTAATATTCTCATTTTCATCTTCAGTTTCAGTTTCATTTTCATTCATATCTTCGGTTTCATCTTCATTTTCATCTTCAGTTTCAGTTTCATCTTCCACACTTCCTCCTGAACTTCCTGAACTTCCTTGGTAATCATTTAGATCTTCATCTTCATCATCATTAACATCTTCAGTTTCATCTTCAGTTTCAATTTCATCTTCAACCTCAGTTTCTTCATCTTCATTCACGTCTTCTGTTTTATCTTCGACTTCAGTTTCTTCATCTTCACTCACGTCTTCTGTTTCATCTTCGACCTCAGTTTCTTCATCTTCACTCACGTCTTCCGTTTCATCTTCAACCTCAGTTTCTTCATCTTCATTCACGTCTTCCGTTTCATCTTCAACCTCAGCTTCATCTCCTCCAGCATTTCCGTTATCTGCATCACCCTGATCTCCATTTGTATTATGATCATTTTTAATAAAATTTACTAACCATTCCCAAAATCTCTGCCTCACTGTTAAATAACTAGTCAGCTGATCATTAAAAGATGTTACATTTTCTGATATAGTTATGTTATTAAACCAATCCAATGCTAAAATTGGATGATTCGCTTTCCTTGTACCACCTTCATCTGCAGCATAAGTAATTTGTTGAAATGAAAAAAGCAGTACAAGCAATATAGCTCCTGTCAAAAGAAAATTTTTACTTTTTCGTAATAATGTAATATTCGTTTCCATAGTATAAAAATTAAAATATAATAATATAGTCCATAAAAATTATGATGGACAAACAGTAAATTTACGCCTATGGACCATCTCTTGGTCTATATCTCTGATAATTTAAAAATTTAAAAAAAATGCTATTCATAAATAAAATAATTAATAACGAAATTAATAAAATTAAAATGAAATAAGTAATAGACTTACTGCACAATAATTAAATAGCTCCTGCTCTAATTTTTTTTCTGCCACGACAAAGCAGTAATTTTACAGAATTAACGCTTTTATTCATGGACATGGCAATTTCTTTAGTAGACATATCTTTTTTATATTTGAATAAAAAAACTTTTCTTTCCCTATTTGATAATTTTTTTGATAACAACCATATTTTTTCAATTCTTATTTTAAAGTCTATTTTATCGCACAAATTTTCATAATTAATTATGTAATTTGAATCGCAAAAAATAGACATATCTTCAATATCAATTATTCTGCCTGATTTTTTATAAAAATTTATTAACAAATTATGAGCAATAGTTAACAAATAAGAAATATATTTAATTTGTCTATACTGAAATTTATCTAAAAATTTAAAAGCTTGGAAAAAAGTATCTTGAGTTAAATCTTCAGCACTTTCATATCTCCCCGTTCTTCGCAAAAAATAAACAAATATTTGTTTATAATATCTATCATAGACATAAGCAAAAAGAGAGCGATTATCTTTCGCTTGTCTTATGAGCTGTTCATCTATTGAAATGTTCTCCTGATCGTTCATATAAAAAATTTATAAACTATTAGTAATTTACTTATAGTTTATAAAACTACAAATTTCAAGAGCTAAAATCTAATTTTTAACTATTAGTGATTTACTTATAGTTAAAAACGTATTATCAAATAATATTATCAAATAATATTTCTATATTTTTGCCTGAAACCTAAATTTTTAATGCTTCATTTTTATTTAAACCAAAAATCAAATGATCCAAAAAATATTGATAAAAAATGTCTTAACCTAAAAAAATTTGACTAATCAGAATATTCATATATTATTAAAACCTTTAAAAAAGTTCTTTTTTATTACCTAACTATTTTTTTATGGCAAAAATAATAATAGTCCTGATATGATGTTATGCCACATGCGGCATATAACAGAGAAAGGAGTCGAACAATTAGGACAAGCTTTAGTTCCAAATAGCGAAGAAGGAGTAATAGCAACAATAGAACTTGCTCGGAAAATAATAGAAACAAGAGGGTCTTTATCAGACAAAACTCCACAAACTCCACAAACTAAAGGAAGATCTATGGTAGGAGATTACCAAGTTGATGATACGGAATGGGAAAGGATTTTTGGTAAAAAGACAAACGTGAAGGAAGAGGGGGAATATCTAAATTAAAATTTATCCAACAAAAAGAGCCGTTAACTTGATTAGTCAACGGCTCTTTTCTTTTTCTCAAACCTTGTCTTATTGCTCCGTATTATCCTGAGATGATTGTGGTTCGCCTCCGAACGTACCATATCCATGCATGCCTTTCCCTCCCCTCATACCCATATGACCGACCATTTGTCCCATATGATCTTCCATCAAAATTTTCCAAGCTTCATAATCATCATTTTCTACCGCAGAATCAAGATTTTTCATATATTCAAAACGTTCTTGCAATTTTTCCTCATCAATTTGACGATTTTCTGGCATTTTCTGTTCAATCAAAGACTTCCAGGTCTCGTAATCATCATTTTCCAAAGCCGTATCAATACTTTTCATTTGTTCAAAACGATCTTGTAAAAAAGCTTCTTTATCAATGCCAGACATTTGTCCGGCATTCCCATTGTCATAATCAGCCAAACTTAATGGGATAATAACAGATAGAGAAATTACCGTAGTCAAAATCGCTGACAGAAATAAAGATTTTTGATTTTTCATAACTATATATAAATTAGAAAATAAAAATTAAGAAATAAATTCAAATGGCCATTCACTAACTACTACGCAAAGAAAAAAAATTTCTTTCAATTTTTACAACCTTGACTTTTTCTTAATTTAGTTTTTAATTTAATCTTTAAACTATTTTTTTATGAGGGAGACGTTAAATACTTTAATCGAAAAATATCAAGAATCTCAAGAAGGACAAGAAAGAGCGCAAATTGCAGAACAAATATGGATAAAACTACAAGGATATATACGACGAAATATAAGAAACGCAATTGCTTATCGTGGTCAAGATCTTGATGTTGAAGAAGCTGATTTAGAAAGTTTCATTGCTTTAACTATTTTTGAAAGAATATTAAAAGGAAATTTTACACGCAATCCAGCAACAGCAATAAAACTTCGAATCAAATATGCCCCTATAGATGCTCTACTTGGCAAAACACCTTATTTTTCACATTTTGATTCTAAACGCATGAAAAGATTTTTAGATTGGGATGCTTTATCTGAAGACGAACAAAATGCTTATTTAAGAGAAGCAAATCACACTGCTTACACAATTGATCCCGAAATAATCACGAAAAGAATACAGGAAATACTAGGAGTTCGAAATCAAGAAATATTATTTGACTATTTTGAAGAAGCAACAAACAAAGAATTAGCAGAGAAATACGATATTAGTGAAAAGGAAATGGCAAACTTAATAGCAAGACTAAAATACAAAATCGCAAATGACCCTGAATTATTACAAATCATGGAACAATTAACAGGACGAACATTAATTAAAATAAAAGATATCATCTATCTCAGAATAAAAATTTCGGGATATAAGGAAAAACGGACTGCTAAAAATTTTCTAAGAAATAGTCTCCTTCGTTTTTTAGAAATACCACGATGAATTAATATTTTTTGTTTAAGATGTGCGAATAGCCCATCACAGTGATTAGTTGTGTTTGGGATCTTTAACTTTGGTTGACTTTGGAATGTAAATAGATAAGGTAAATTATTGATAAGAGATCTATAAGCACTACGTAATCTTCTGTGAGTATAATGCCAACGATTTGTTCCATCTTCTATTGTTTTCTCCTGAAGAAAATCACCATATTCAGCGTGCCAAATATACAATGCTCGCTCTAAATCTATTTTATGTATTTTTGTAAGTCCCAGAGCAATTTGTCGTAATTTTTTTGCTGCTTCTGTTTTAGGTTTAGATGGAATATATCGTTTTATAATTTGTATCTGATGGAACTGACAAAGTTGAATTGGCATTTTCGGATATTTTTTAATCAGGAATTGTTTAACACCAGGTCTTCCATCCACAACAAAAGCACTAAATTTGTAGCCCATTTCCTCCAAATGTTGAAAAAAACGTTTATATTCATAAATACTTTCAGAAGCAATTTCCTGCCAATGTAGCACTTTCTTTAAAGTCCTTGCCATTAAAATGCCATATCCTCTGCAAAAGAAAGTGGCATCCAAAATTAATACGCATAATTCATCACATTTAAAAATTTCTCCTGTTGCACCAGCAAATTTATCAAAACCTTTTCGCAATGTTTTATCACTTTTTTCATATTTTTCTGAAAGTTCTGCGTACGTTTGTTTATGTACTGTATAGTCTTTATATGCCTAATGAATCCAAATAAGATTTACATGCTTTTTACTACTGAAATAGCTTCCACAAGCCATACATTTATATTTCTGCCGACCTCTTCGTTTACCATCTTTTTTTACTTTCACTGAACCGCATACACAAGCCTTTTTTTAGACATAAATTCAATCATAAAAAGATAAACTGCATTTAACACATTACACAAGCCAAAACTAAACATAAATAGCAGTCCGTTTTTCCCTATATCCCAAAATTTCTATGCGCCAAAAGTGGCACTTATTTCAATATTCTTAGCGCTTCCATTAACGGCTTCAATATAAAATTGATATTGATTATAAGTAAATTTATTAATGTATCCTTTAATATTTACCTGTTTACCAGCTTTAACTAAATATTTTTTCCATTGGCCATTTTCATCAACAATATAAATATATATGTCGCTTGTTTCAACGCTAACTAACATAGAAACAGCAACTATACTCGGAGTTGTTGATATTTTTACCTCAATAGAGTTAGCATATGATCCTTTTAAACTTTTAATAGAAAGTTTATAACTACCTGACAATCCAGATCCATAACTTAATTTTAAACTTTCTGACTTTCCGCTTGCAAATCCATATCCGCCAGGATTTTCATCAAGTGGAACTTCTTGTTGATCTGCAGTTTCAATAAGATCAGTTTGCGATTTTTCTATCGGATTATTGGAAACATCAAATGTTGCTAATTTATTTGTCCATTGAGGAATTTGAGTTATTTGATTATTTGATAAAAAAACGCTACCTAATGAAGTTAAATTTTCTAAATTTTCAATTTCTTTAATTTGATTGGAATTTAACGATAATATATTCAAATTCTTCAGACTATCTAAATTTTCAATTTTTTTTATGCTGTTTTTATCTAAATTTAAAAGTGTCAAAGCCTCAAGATCATCTAAATTCTCAATTTTTCCAATTCCATTATTTTGTTGAAAAGCGAGATGCAAACCAATCAAATTAACTAAAGCCTCAAGATTTTGTATTTTTGTAATTTTATTTCCTGTTAAAACAAGCTCAGTTAAATTTCCCAAAGTATCAAGACCTTCAATTTTTGAAATTTCATTATTAGAAAGATATAAACTCTCTAAATTTACTAAATTTTCTAATCCATCAATGGCTATAATTTTATTATCAGATAGATCTAAAAACCGTAATTTTTGTAAAGAAGACACAAATTTCATATTTTCTAAATCGCTATTATTAATGCGCAATTCAACGACCTGTCCATTTTCAATAGAAATATAATTATCAGCCAAAGGCATATATTCATCTACAAAAACACCAATCGTTTCCACCCCTAAATTCTGATCAGTAATAAATTCTGCTAAAACTGTTCGCTCTTGCTCTTCTAAATTAATTTTTCCGCTTAAAACATCTTCAAATGTAAAAGAGCCACAACCAATTAAAAAAATAGAGATAATGACAACAAGAAAATAAGAAAAATATTTTAACATTTAATAGTAGATTATGTTTTTAAAACACCATCTAAAATAGCACATTTTATAAAAATAAAAAATCTAGATATTTCATATTTCATCTCATCATCTCTCTCATCATCATCGGTGGAGGTAGTAGCCAAGGATCGATTTTTTCCGCCTCAAAATAATTTTCCTCTTTTTTTTCACCCACAGATTTTATTTTTTCTCCTTTTTCAAATTTAATATAAGGATGGATATCTGCTTTTGATATATTCACTGTCCAGATTTGATTTTTTAAATCTTCTAAAATAATTATTTCCATATTATCTACGGAAATAATTTTACCCGCCAAAAGACCACAATCATCACAAAGCCAAATCTGCTCTCTATTCATCATTCGCCCATAAAAAGGCATGTGTTTTTGAAATCTCTCATCAAATTCGTGCGCCAAACCAAAATTATAAAAAATTGCACCTGAAATCACAACAATTGAAATATTGCCTATCAACATCCAAACAGTTCTATATCTATATCCTTTTTCAGTATGCCTCAAATCTATATGGGCAATAATCGCAAAAAGAATTAAAAAAATTATCCAAAAATAAGGCAAACTAATAAATAAAAAATGTACAAAGTTACTATGTAATTGATCATGCAAAGACCAATCGGTATTCAATAAAAATAATAAAGTCACGGCAAAGGAAAGGGCTCCAAAAAATAAAGAAATAACAAAAACGATCCAAAATAAAACATTTCTAAATACAAAATGCCATTTCGGAACAAGTTTAATATGTTCCTTTTTAATCTTTCTTAAAATTTTACTACTAAATTTATTCATCTTAACTTAAAATTTAAAAATTAAAATTTCACACTTTTGAAGCTTCATTCACATTTACAAATCACAAATTTCTAATTCCATTTCTTTCAGCTATATTTCGAAACTCCTTTTTCCCTCGATTCATCAGCGTTCCCACCGTCCCAATCGGAATTTTCAAAATATCACTAATCTCATTATAATCTTTATCTTCAATATATTTCAAAATCAAAACATATCTGTATTTCGAATCCATTTTAGTAAGAATATTTTTCACTTCCAAAATCAACTCTTTATCATGTAAATCTTTTTTAAAATCAAAACAATTTTGTAGCATATTCTCAAGACCGTTATCTTCAATATTTACTACGTTAAAATTCACTTTATTCTTTCGAAAGAACGAAATGGTTTCATTGTGCGTTATGCGATAAATCCAGCTTGAAAATTTTAAAGCAACATCAAAACTATTCAAATTTTTATAAGCTTTCACAAAAACTTCCTGCAAAATATCCTCAGCATCTTCCTGCTTAATATTGGATAAACGTAAAATATACAAAGTCAATCTCTTTTCATAACGATTTATCAATTCACAAAAAGCCTCTTCTTTGCTCAAAGATAATCTAGCCAGATCCTCATCAGATTGATATTGATAATCGCAAATCATTAATTTTATTTTTTAAAGCAAAAATAATATACCACAAGAAAAATTCTTTTCTCTTTTAAATAATACGCAAATTTAAAAAAATTCTTTCATTCATAATTTCTTTATCATATACGTTCCCTCCAATTCATACCCCAATTTTCGATAATATTCCCGAACTCCAATTCCGCTAATTACGGCAATTTTTTTAAAACCTGCTTTTTTAGCGATTTCTTCTGCTTTACTCATCAACTGTGATCCAAAACCAAGATGTTGGGAGGCTTTCTCTTTTTTTTCCCCAAGAGCAATTTGGGAACCAAAAACATGCAACTCTCTAATCAAAGCACATCCTTCCAATTCTTTCATAAAATGTTTTTTATTTTCAAAAAACTGCGATGGAAATCTAAGACGTAAATTAGCACATAATTTATTTTTTGACTCATCATCAATACTTAAAAAAAATTCTTTTCCGCCTTGAGCCAAATATTCTAAACAATTTAATTTTAAAAATTGCGCAGAAGGTTTTAAATCACGTATTTCTCGACATCTAATACATTCACAATCATGATATTTCTTTGGATTTTCTTTAATCCTTTTTTGAAGTTCCTGCCTCAAATTCGAAACTGTTGCTCCAGCCAAAATACTGCCGTCAGGAATATCTCTAATAAATCGTGTAATACGAATATATTTTGGCACAATCTGCTTAACACTAATCAATAAATTTATTAAATCTTCCTGTTTATAAACTTCATGCTTCCCCTGCTTCCACAAATCCGCTAATTCTGAAAAAGGCACAACACTGCATGGATAAATTTTCAACCAATCAGTTTTTAAATCAGGATCATCAAAAATATCTTTAAACACCTGAAAATCCATTTCCAAATTTGATCCCGGCAAATTTGGCATTAAATGGCTGGTAATTTTAAAACCAGCATCTTTCATTAATTTCATCGCTCTTTTCACTTCAGCAATATCATGTCCCCTTTTATTTAATTTTAACACAGAATCAAAAGTACTTTGCACTCCCATCTCAATCCGAGTTATTCCAAGTTTTCTAAATCTTTTAAGCTCAATTGAAGAAATATAATCAGGTCGAGTCTCAACCGATAATCCAACACATCTATGTTCTGCGGTTTCATTAGTTCTTTGAGCGCCACATAAAGTTTCCCACCGAGATTTCAACAAAGAGGAATTATGTGTCTCTACAATGACGCCCTTATTCAAAGCATTAAACATCCTCCTAATAAAATCCGTCTGATAGCGATGTGGATAAAACGAAAATGTTCCACCCAAGATAATCATTTCCACTTTATCGGCACTATGTCCATTACCGATATAACCATTTAAACGATTAACAACTTGCCGATAAGGATCATAATCATTCAAAATCGCCCGCATAATTCCAGGCTCGTTTGAAGCATAACTTTTTGGCACATTTTTTTCTGTTGGGCAAAAAATACACTTTCCAGGACAAGCATAAGGTTTAGTTACAATCGTCACAGATGCGATCCCAGATTCAGTTCTAATTCCCCTTTTACGAATTAAAGATTCAAAAACTTCACTCTTTTCAAAAATCTTATCTTGAATAAATTTTTTATACACTTTTACTAAATCTCTATTCAATAAATTTCTAATTTTATACTTCGCGGAATACTCATTTTTTAACTTTTGCAAATCAACAACTTTAAAAATTTTCTTTTCAAAAGCCTCCTTAACGAATTTTTCTGCAATTTTGTCAATTATCATAATATGAATATATACCTTAAATTTAAAAATTCAAAATTTGACTTATGATATAAAACATATTTTTGTCTATTGATTTTATAAGATTTTATTGTGCAAATATGTTATAGTATGAAGATACAAAAAATATTTTTCATAAATTTTTTAATTTTTAACAAAAATAAAAATGAAAACAAAAATGAAGTTAATAGGGCTATTTTGCCTTTCATTATTAGTTTTTTTAACTGCTTTTTTTGCCATAAAAAACAGTTTATTTGCTGTAGCAAGTAATGTTACTGTTACATCTCTAGTAACAAGTTCAACTACAATAAAAGAAGATTCGCTTACTCCAGTTTTTAAAATAACATTTGGAAATGTAGAAACAAACGAAGTTTTGCAAAGCGTTTCTGTCGCTTTAAATAGCAGTGCAAGCGCAGATGTCTCTGCTATTACGTCAAATGTACTGGAAGATAATCGTATTTTTGATGGCGGATGGCAATTATGGAAAGATTCAAATAGTGGCACCTCAGGAACTTTTGAAAGATATACTGATGAACAATTAATTTTGGATGCTGACAATTTAACTTATGATGCAAACGGAGCTTTTACTCTAAATTTAGATACTAATGAAACTTTAACAAATGAAGACATCTTTTATGTTGCTATAAAAACTGATGATACCGGTCTTCCATATAGTACTAGTTTTTCAACTTCTTTAACCAATATTACAACTTCCGGCACTACCCAGCCAACTATTACTACAACTTCAACATCAACACTTTCATTAACTGCTACGCCAAAATGTGTTAAAGTTGAACTTTTGGACGGAGCTTTAAGTCAAGGAGATAGAATAAGAATGATTTTTAACCAAAGCATGGATTTTTCATATTTAGACTCTTATGGTCTTAGCTGGTATATTTATCAATATGACAGTAGTTGGAATCAATTGAGCTTTGGAACTAGTCCGACTTTAAGTTATAGTAATAATGGTGGAGCTAATAATGACACAATAACTATTACTTTAGGTTCAAGCCCAACAATTACAACTTCTAGAACATTTTATTATTCGCTTCCATCAGCTTCTACAAGTTATTATTGGGCGTATGGACAAAAAAGATTTGATTTAACTGCTCCAACTCTTCAAAAAATCGAACTTATCAGTGATATAAATAGCGATGGAGAAGCAAATGATATCGGCGACAAACTTGCTTTTCAATTCAGCGAGAATATTAACAGAAATATTATCTTACCAAATAATGTAGATAGCATGCTGGTTCTTTCTAGTTCAGCAAGTTATGGAAGTGCTACACCTGATTTAAATTGGTGGGGCTCAAGCACGCTAGTAATGACTTTAAATGAAAATTTAGAAACTAATTTAATTGGCAAAACTGTTACCGGTTCAAACAGTATTAAAGATGTAGCAAATAATGCTATAAATTCTTCTTCGCCTCCTACAATTCAAATAAGCACAATAGCTCCTATTGCGACTGTAAGACTTTATGATGATGACACTTCAAATAGTTGGATTAGCAAATATGATATAAGCGTTGATTATACCTTACCAGCTTATAATTCCAGCATTAGAACTGATACTGATTTCCATGTTGATATTTATTTAGTTCCTGAAAATATAGGATTTAGCTCTTCAGCGCTTTATAAAATCAACAGCGCTAACTTAACTGACACAATAGCAAACACAACTTATACTTTTGATGGTACTGATAGTGATTATTCGCTTTGGTATGATAGCCGAACAAATTATGTATCAATCGCTAATAATGATTGGAGTAATGTCGAATATTATTCAATCGAAGAAAATACAAGATATATTGCCTATGCTGTTACCTGTACAGCGGCACATAGCAGTGAAACCATTTCCGACTGCTCTATGCCAAGAGCAAGTGAACCTACAAGTTTCACGGCTGAATCATGGTCTGAAACAACTTCTCAGCCATGGGTAACAAAATATTCTCCAAATTCATCGTCTGTTGCTAGAAATACAAAAACCTTTAGTATGACTTTTTCAGAAGCTTTGGATTCAACTACAGTTGAGGATATTGATAATTATAGCTTAAAATATGATAGTGATGCGAATTGGACTTATGATACGCAAACTGCTCTTACAGGCGTAAGTTACGATAGCGAAACATACACAATTTACGTAACTACCGATCAGACTCTTGCCGCAAGCAAATGGTATTATTTACAAGTAGATGATAATGTTACCGATCTTTATAACACCTCTGTTGGTAGTTATGCGGGAATGTATTTCCAAACAGGAAGTTCTTCAGACTCTACCGCTCCAACCGTAAGTTCTGCAAATATTAGTAATGGCGCAATCAATGTTTCTCCTTCACTTTCTTCTATTAGTATTGTATTCAGCGAAGGAATGGATGCAACCACTATGAGTACTGGAGCAACATTAGAACCAAATGTCTCAGACATTAGCATTGTTTATGATGTGTCATCAAATGCTTTAAAATACGCATTTGGCAGGCAAAATATGCTTGAAAATACTGCGTATACATTTACTTTGGACGGCTCAATCATCACTGATTCTACTGGCAACTATCTTGATGGAGATTCAAATAGTAGTGCTGGTGGTGATTACAGTATAAGCTTTACTACTGGCATACTTGATACAACAAAACCACAAATCGATTGGAGTACTTTTGATGGATATAATTTATATATTGGATTTGATAAAGAAATGAAAGAAGGAGATGTCGAGGATTATGCAAATTGGACACTTACTTGTGATGATGTGAGCCAAACTCTTTCTTGGTCTACATTCACTTATGATGAATATAATTATGAATTAACCATCACGGGACTTTACTGTTCATCAGGGGCAGATTATACAATTACAGCCGCAAATTCTGTACGAGGTGGAAATAACCAAGTTATTGACTCTGATTATGATACTTCAAGTGGCACTGTAGAAAGTGCAACCACAAATGGAGGATCTGTTGTTGGAGGCGATACTTATAGTTCAACCTACAGTTCTGTTTATACTTGGCCAACTGATAATGCCGCTGGCGAAACTACAAGTTATTATATAAGCTTTCCAATTAATAAATCTCTTGAGAATGAAGGTAAAATTACAGTTGAATGGCCTTCTGGATTTGATATTTCAACTGTTTCTCTAAAATCCGTATGTGATGGCAGTTCTTACTCAAATTGCAGTTGGAATAATAGTGATATTAATGGTACCTGGAATGGAATTTATGATAGCGACGGAGGCACACTTTATGATGGTGGTGCCATTACCATTAGTAATATCAGTAATGATACTATTCAAAACAAAACAACACTTACACTTTGTTTAGATTATGATGAAGATAATGATTGCGATAGTGGAGCTGTAACAAAAAGTAGCGATTATATTTATTTTGATCTTACTGGAGTTGTGAACTCAACAACTGCGAGTACTGTTGATTGGTATTCTAATACAGGAGGATATACAATTAACGTTTCAACCAGGACTTCATCTAATGCTAAACGCGAGGGACCGCTTTCTTCAAGTAGATTTTCAATTATTGCGGCTGGTACTGGAACTTTGAGTGGCAGAGTAACAGGAAAAACTTCCGGAGATGGCGTTTCTGGAGCAACAGTTTACGCTTACGGACCTTCATCCAAAACTGCAACTACAAACTCAAATGGAGATTGGACTATTAATAATGTCCAAGATGGTACTTGGTGGTTTTCAGTAACCCCTCCTTCAGGCGGACAATATACTTCTGATTATTCTTCAAATTATTCGTCATGTGAAATTTCAACTTCAACTCAAACTTGTACTTATAATAACACTTTAAAAGAATTAGAATATTCTGTCTCAGGCTCAATTGTGCATAGCACTTCTTTGGCAAATAAAAAAGTTACAATTTGGCAATATGGACAAGATGATTATAGTTATTCAAATACTACTGTTACTTTAGAGAGTGATGGTGTTACTTCATATACTATTTATACAAATTCAGGCAAAGTTCAAATTGGTCTTTATGAAACTATGTATTCCAATGATTTCGCCTCTCCAACTCCAGAAACAATTAATGTTACTGGGAATACAACCGGTGTTAATTTTAATTTAACAGTTGCTGATAAACCTTTACTTATAACTGTTCTTGATTCAGAAGGTAGCGGACTTGCAAATGTTTCTGTAGGAGCATGGAGTGATTATTCTGATTCTGATAATTATTTTAGCGCCTGGGGAACAACAGGTTCTAATGGCACAGTTACTTTACAAATGATACCTGGAGAATACACAGCTTACGCTTATCAATCAGGATTTGGTAATGCTCAAAAAAATGTAAGTATTGCCAATAACGGTACAGTCACGCCAATCGGAGGTCCAATATTCAAATTTAAGCAAGCAGATTCGACTATTTCAGGAACAGTACTTGATGAAGAAGGTAGCCCAATTCAATGGGCATCTATTTCTTATGTTGATTCAAACGGCATAAGCCAATGGAATTCTACCGACAGCACAGGTAAATATACTTTATGGGTACCAGGCGGAGATGATGTTACCGGTACAGTAACTGCTTCTTCATGGCAACATGGTGGCAGTCTCCCTATTAAATCAGGAGTTGATAATACAAATTTTGCCGTTGCCAGTGGTTCTACAATTACCGGCATTGATTTTGAATATGATCCAGACGCTTATGGAACAATTTCAGGACAAATCCTTGCTAATGATGAAGGCATTCAATACACAGGCATATGGGCTGAAGAAATTAACGCATCAACAGAAACAAGAACCGGCAGTTATGGAAGCTGGACAAGCACTGACAGCAATGGAAATTATGAACTTAAATTAACAAAAAATTCTTCTGAAACGTGCTATAATGTTTACGCTTGGGCCTCAAATTATGGTGAACTTCCAGAAAAAGAATGCCTTGATGTCTCTGACAATAATTTAACAGGACAAAATTGGGATTTAGGAACGTTACAAACTTTAACAATCTCTATTTCAGGTGGACCAAGTGATGTTAACACTGCTTATTTTGAAATAACTCAAAGTGGTATTGATGTTGGAATGTGGGAATCAATCACTCTTGCAAGCGGAGGCGCTACAGAATCCGTGGATATTTGGGATGGAACTTATAAAGCAAAACTTTATATTGATGGATTTGGCGAATTTACTCCAGATTCACCTAATGAAAATGAATTTACCGTCTCTGGCAATGATAAAACACTTAACTTCACTCTTTCAACTGCTTCAGCTTTAACTTTAACTGGAACTGTAAAAGATGAAAGTAATAATACAATAAATAAAGCCAGAGTTAGTATTTTTGATGAAAGCACTGGAAAAGCTAATAGCACAAAAACTAATAGTAGCGGACAATATACTCTTGTTGTTCAAGAAGGAACTTATACTATGTTTGCTTCAAAATCTGGTTATACAAATTCTAACGAACAAACCATTACAAGTTCTGATACTTATAACTTTACTCTTAATACTGCTGATTCAAGCATTTCAGGCACTGCTTATAAAGATAGCGTTACTGTAGAAGATGCTTGGATTGTAGCAAAAAGTGGTGAGAAATGGAGCAGTGTCAGGACTGATGGCGATGGCACATTCTCAATTGCTGTTCCTGATGATGACAGCACTTGGACGGTTGAAGGCATGACAAAAAATGGTTATAGCGGAACGGCTCGCGGAATTTCTGCTGGAACTTCTTCCTTAACTTTAAACCTAGATACACAATCAGTAACAAATCTTGCCGATCAAGAATGTACTTCTGCTGTTGCCTCCCAATCATTCACGCTTGATGATGACGAAGGCACTGGAATAGGCATTTCCGTTCCTGCGAACTCTTATACTGATTCATCTGGAGAAAATACTAATGCTGGTACTCTTTGCGTTGAAGATATTGCCGCGCCTTCTTCAACAACAACTACAGTTGACGTTGTAGAAGCAAAAGAAATTTTATTAAATGATAGCGAAGGTGTCGCGCAAACACAATTCCAAACCGATCTTGATCTTACATTTACATATACAAAAGATGAAATTGAAACTTTAATTACTGATGGTAATATCCCTTCATGCAGTGATCTTTTGACTTTACCAATTGCTTATTGGGATGAAACAACTTTGACTTGGGTAACCATGTCAACAACAAGAAGCATAAAAACAAAAGCAGATTCAAGCGACGCATTTACTGATACAGATTACACAACAGCTATCAATAATATTTGTGATGATACTGATTATTATTACGATTACAAAATTATTTTAAGAACAAGCTCAGACCACTTAACAATATTCGGTATCGTTGTGCCTACTGACACTACAGCACCAACAGCTCCTGCAGGACTTACAGCTACTGCTGGAAATGCTCAAGTAGTTTTGGACTGGAGTAATAATTCAGAAAGTGATGTGCTTGAATACATTGTTTATCGAAGCACATCTTCTACGGTCACTTTAACAAATGATAATCAAGTGAATTCTACTCAATTAACAAGCAGTACTTATACCAATACAGGCTTAACAAATGGAACTAGATATTATTATGTAGTAACTGCTATCGATCAATCAGGCAATGAATCTTCAGGTTCAAGCACAGTTAACGCAACGCCAACCTCTTCCTCTTCAACGACAAATCAAACCGGCGGAACAAGTTTTATAACAAATAATGCAACTTTAGACAGTTTAGACGAAGATAATACAGAAGAAAATTCAGAAGAGGAAGATGATGAAAATGATATATCCACAACAGAAAATAATGATGAAAATGAAAACACATCTACTAAAGAAATAGAACTTCCTTTTGAAGACACCGTAAATCACTGGGCAACAATATATATTGGAAAACTTTATGAACAAGGAATCATAGAAGGATATGATGAAAAAACTTACGGTCCAGATGATAGTTTAACGCGAGCACAACTTGCTAAAATTACTTACAAATTATGGAGCAATGAAGAACCTAGCACTCCGAAATCTATGACATTTTCAGATGTGGCTATATCTGCTTGGTATGCGGGATATGTTGAAAAATTAGCACTACTTAAAATTATTAGCGGTTATGAAGATGGAACATTCCAACCTGACAAAGATGCTAATCGAGCAGAAGTCCTCAAAACACTAATTGAAACTGCTAATATAGATCTTAAAGATTACGAAACTCAAGATAATCCTTTTTCTGATGTAAATAAAAAAGAATGGTATGCGAAATATGTTTTATATGCTTACGAAAATGGCTATGTAAATGGATATTTAGATGAGAAAGGCAATTTAACCGGCTTATTTGGTCCTGAGAATCCAGTTACCAGAGCGGAAATTGCCAAAATGGCTACATTAATTTTCGAATTATAACCACCCG
>Ga0208373_1002628_pt1 | contig 19358 bp, 20 predicted proteins | sample RifOxyC2_FD_184036 | JGI IMG/M metagenome (GOLD analysis project Ga0208373, IMG submission 184036) | Soil microbial communities from Rifle, Colorado - Rifle Oxygen_injection C2 (SPAdes) | ecosystem: Environmental > Terrestrial > Deep subsurface > Rock core/Sediment | place: Rifle, Colorado... | reverse complement strand
ACCGGCTACCGTATTAGTTGCGCTTATTGTTCTTTCGTCAGGAGAGGTTATATCTAACCCATAAGAAGGAGTGGCATCATTAATGCCGACCCTGTTATCTCCGGCGCTAACATAGAGAACGCTTGTGTCAACAACAAAGTTGCTACTATTAACATACACCTCTCCGCCGGTTGGGTTTAAGATAACATCTCCGGCAGGAGTTAAGGAAAAATCTCCCGCGCTTGTGATGACGGAGCTTGTTCCATAAGTTGTGGCATTGCCAGCGATGAAGGAGGTATCTGTGTAAATAGTTCCTTCAACGCCAAGAGTGCCCGCGATAAAAGCGTCATCTCCATCCAAAGAAAATGCATTACTAAGAGTTTCGGCATTGGCGCCTAAATATAGATCGCTATTGATATAAGCTGTTAGAGTTAAAGTATCAGTATTAGCGTCGCCGAGCGACCAAGAGCCGGTGACAGTCTCATTTTGAGCTAATTGACCAAAGGCGGATTCATCCAAATCGTCAAGCATATCCGCATTGAAGGAATATAAAGACGCGCCAATTCTTTTTCTCGGGGTCATTTCGGCATCAGCTCCGACAGTAACTCCCAAGAAGTAAGCAGAAGCGGAAAAATTAAGACTAATTGCACAATCTCCACTTTCTCCCAGAAGAGTAGAAAAAACTCCATTGGAAATAGTAACGGATTTTGCGGATGGATTAAATGCCGCGCCACAAGCGTCACTTTCTCTCGCGCTCCAAACAGCGTTTCCCGCAGCAACGGCATCATAAATGGTAAAAATAATATTATATGCTCCATCGGCAACCGGAACGCCGGAAGAATCTTGTAATTTTCCTTGATAATTTAATTCTTTATTAACCGCGGCTTTGACCCATTTTGGCGACCATTGTTTCATTGCCGAAAGAGCGATTATTCCCGCGCTTATCAAAGAGAGAACGCCCAAAATCAAAACCAAGAGAGTGAGGCTCCCCTTATCGCGATTGGTGTAGTTGGTTTTTCTTTTTAGACTGTACATACTGATTTTTAATGTCATTGCGAGTACCCCGCCTTATGACAAATGAAAACTAATTTTTCTCCAGCGCTACATTAAATCTCACCACCGCTCCTTTTTCTTTAGCGGTTAAATCTATATCATCGGTTTTTCGCGGTTTGAACTCCGGTTTACTGAAAGTCGCGTAATAAACATTGTTACCAACTAAGAATGAATATCTTCCATTAGCATCGGTGACCTGTGTTTCCAATAATTTGTTATATTCTTTTTCAAAAATTCTGGCGACGGTTAAGCCCAATGGTTTTTTAGTATTTTTATCATAAACAACTCCCCAGTTTTGCGGTTTCTTGGCTCGCGCGACTCTTTTCATAACAAGAAATAGAACAGCATGTCCGGCCAAAAGCCCAAACATCCAAGGTTTCGGCGAAATTATTACTGAAGCCATGGTGACGAGAAGTCCGGTCAAGGCAACAAGATCCTGCGCTCTTTTGCCAAAATATCCCAAAATAATTTTTTTATCAGTGATTACTCCTTTACTTTCAATCGGATCAAGAGGAATATTTGGCGTTATGGTGGTATCTTTTTCATTAACTGTTAATTCCTCTCCATGATAAATATCTAAAAACTGGATATCTTCTTTTTTATCTTTCATGTAGGCGGACGGAAAAGTGAAATTCGGTTTTGAAACGGCAATATTGTATTTTCCCGGATTAACAAAGAAGGCAAATCTTCCTTCGCGATCAGTTACCCTTGTTTGGACAAGTTTATTTGTTTCTTTATTATAAAGGCGGACAATGGCCAGATCAACCGGCATTTTTGACAAAGAATTGTAGACGACACCCCAACCTTTTCTTTTTTTGGAAAATAACAGCAAGAGGGGTTGAGTAAAAAGGAATTGCAGAAACGGTAAAAGGCCGGAGAAAGAAATAGCGGTTCCATAGCTGATTGCGGCAATTGCGGCAACAGTCGGCGCGGCGATATTTTCATTTACTTTTTCAACTTCGGGATTGTTTAAAACCTTTTCAACAACTATTTGACTTCCCTCATCTATTTTTTCAGTAACATTTTTGCTGACATTTATAATATTTTCTGCGACAGGGAGTTCTTTATTCCAGACATTTTTCCGAGAAGAGCCGGTTTCAGGGGTATTTTTATCAGATGTTTTAGTAATATTGTCTACTTTTTCCTTCTCCGTTTCTTCTTCCGGGGGGATTTTTTCGCTTGTTTCCTCTGTGTCCGTTTCTTCTTCAAAACAATCATCTCCCTCGCAACCGAGTTCTTCTTCCGCCCTTTCCTCCACTTCCGCTATTCCCCCATCTCCTCCGGGCGTTTCCGCCGGAGGAACATCTTCTTCCGGCAATGGTTCTTCTTCGGGGACTACCTCCCCTTCCTCGTCGGGTTCTTCCTCTTCTTCCTCTTCTTCCGGTTCTTCACATTCATCGCCAATGCACGGTGGCGGAATCGCGGCGGTAGTAAAGCTTTGATCTCCGGAAATAGCTGTGTTCCCCCAAGCATCGGCGGAAGTAACAACAAAGTGGTAAGTCGTTGAAGATTCCAATCCTTCCAAAATTACACTGTGGTTTAAAACAAAAGCAACCCCTTCAGCTCTACTTCCGTAAAGAACATCTCTGCCATAATTAATTATGGTCGTTGAACCTTCGTTTGTTTCCCAAGTTATTTCAGCGGAATCGTTTGTTATATTTATTATCTGAATATTGGAAATAATCGGCGCGACAATATCCTCTTCCGGCTCCGGCTCTGGATCCGGCGGTGGCGGAGGCGGCGGTGGTGGTCCTCCATCCTCACCGCCATCATCGTCTTCTTCTTCAATAACTTCAGCCTCAACTGTCACTTGATCGTTGGCTACTATGTTGATTGTAATGGTTTTTGAGTCGCCAAAAGTCCCCCCGATTTGAATAAAATATGATCCTGTCGCGGCCGGATTTGTAATTTGTTCATTTCCAACGGATTCGTTTGTCGTATTCGTTCCTATTCTTATTATTACCGTAGAACTTCCGGCAATATATGTTCCTGCATTGCTTGGCGCGATTAATGTAAGTGTTCTCGCGATATTTATTTCTGTTCCCCACTCCGTGGCTGTTGCTCCGCAACCCCCAGCTTCGTTATTAATATCTTCTTCGGCGCCATCGTCTAAAATATCAATATCTTCGCAATCCACGCCATTCAAATTTACCGCAAAACTGCTTGGAAAAGTAATTATGATGGTCTCGTTTTCCGTAATATCCGTTGAAAGATTTGTTGTAAAAGAAAATTCATGATTAGCCGCAACACTCACCGTAGTTCTTGAAAGAGCATCTTTAGCTTCAAATAAAAGTCCGGCATTGGTCGGTTTTAAGAAAATAAGAGAGCCCAGTATTATAACAGAGACGATTACGGGAAAAATCAGCTTTTTAATTGAAAAAAACATCGCTTTACTTTTAAAATTCCAAATCCAAAATCACAAGCTCCAAATAAATCCAAATATCTAATGTTCAAAATTCTAAACAATTGCTTTGGATTTTGGTCATTAGATATTTGGATTTGTTTAGGATTTAGAGTTTAGAATTTAGGATTTATCCCCGTATTTTTTCAAAATCCACCTATTATATCTTTTTATTCCCAAAACAGAGATTAAAAAGACAATTAAAATAGCTATTAAAGACAATCCTATGACACGCCAAGGAAAAACCCAAAAATATTTTTCAGCAATAAGTGTTTGGTTAGCGGTGCCATAATCTAGTGTTGCAATTGCGCGATATCTGCCAAAAGCAAAATTATTTTTTTCTTTTATTAATTCAGATAAATTTTCCGGAACATTATTTTTTTGCCAGGAAAGATTATATTGTCGCACTGATTCGGGTAGGGCGTTATTAAGCCCGGGGTTGATATCCAGCGAGGTGACTTCTTTCCCCCAAATATTTTTTATTTTTATCTCACCTGTCGGTTTTAAATAAATATTTCCCATATTTTCAAATCGCAGGGAAAAATCAATGGGTAAGCGGTTATATATTTTTTTATCAGTGGAAAATTCTATAATTCTGGCTTTTTCTTCAGCCATGCCGGCAATATTAACCAAAATTAAAGTTCCGGTTTTTGAAGCAATACCAACGGAATCCTTATTTACCGATGGCGTTGTCCAAAGAATTCCGGCGAAATGTCCTCCGGGAGAGGCTCCATTGGGGATATTTATTGTAAAAAGTATATTTTTTCTTTCATTAGGCTTCAAGATGATAGTTTTTTCTTTAACATCAATCCAGTTGGAAATTTTAGAAAGATCATTTTTATCAGCTATTGGCAGAAAATTTGGCGTCCCCTTTTCGTTTAACGGTTTAAAATCTCGAATTTCAGCAGTAAGGTTTATCGTGTCAGGTGTTTCATTATAAAGTTTAACAACATCGGTTATAGTCTCCCCTGCCTCTGCTATAAATTCCATTGTTGGGGGAGAAATTGTGAGAGCAAAAGAAGAAATAGGAAAAAGACCAAGCAATGCAACTCCAATTATAATATTTATTATTATTTTCATAATTCAGCAAGTAAGTAGGCTAGCTAAAAGTTATTTTAATTTTGGACTTTTAATTGTAATTTTTCACTTTTAATTTCTCTTAAAAGTTTCCAGTTGATATGTAGGTTACCGTATGCGAATATGTTCCCGTTGCCGTTGATGTGGAAATCGCCGCTTTGTAAGTAATAGTGGTGGTACTTGCATTTATATAACTGGAGTAAGAAGCAACGGTTTGCACAGTGCTCGTAATGGCAGTGTCTGCTCCATTCATTTGCCCTTGGGCGCCGGAAGTTCTGATTCCATATTCCTCGTTTCCCGCAGTTACGGTTCCATCAGCAACATCATCAATATCATTCGCCCCGCTTCTTAAATTGCCATCTTCAACAATGGTTGTGGTGTAACCGCCAGCCGAGTTGGTTGTCGTAATCACCGTATGGCTGTCAGAGTCAACAGAAGCAATGCTCAATGTTCCCAGATCAATTGAGTTGCTTGATATGGAAAAAGTTAAGATCGGATTGGCCTCAATTTGTCTAAATCCCCCCTGATTGCCATAGCTAGCGCTTGAAATCGGACCTGTCCCCATCTCGCCAAGGGTATCTTGCAGTTGATAGCTGGCAGAGCTTGATGTTTCCTCTCCGCCAACATTAAAAGAATCCATCCAATTTGTATAATTTGCTGAACTCATGTAGGCCAAAGATGTTTTTGCTTCCCTTATCAGAGGAAAAAAAAGACAAAAACAAACTAAAGCGATTTTTATTGATTTTATGAACAAAACTTTCATAAAACAATGATCACCTTATAAACTAAAAGGTACAAAAGAATAAAGCCTCTATTCCAAGGGTACGCAAACATTTACAGTCTTGATTCTTGCCTCAATCTTGGGTACAATTACATTAAGGCAGACTTGTTGCGGTTTGGGAAAGGAACTTTAATCTTTTTATAAAGCCCTCTGAATTATTTAAGTATAAACAATCAATAAGGATCAAAAATAGTCTAGATTGTTAATATTATTGTATACATTGATATATTATAGCACAAAAAAGGCAAAAAGTCAAAGATATACGCCTATATTATAGAGTACTGTAAACATAGTGTATAGAGTACTGTAAACATTTAAAAATGGTTTTCTTGCTGTTGTGAGCGATGATAAGGAGCGACGACTGCGTGTCGCTATAGCTTTAGTGAGGATGCAAGCAGTCCCCCGCCAAAAACATTTTTTAATTTTTTGTCACTTAAAAAAATAATAGTTTCACGCCAAACATCAGAGAATTAAAGATTTGTTTGGCGTGGAACAGTAAGATTTTCTCTTTTTGTCTTCGCGGAATAGCAATATGAGGAGTTAGTTAGCGCTAAAAGTAGTATAAAATATAAATTTATGAATCCTTATCGTGAACCGGGAAAATTTACAGAGGTTAACCCGGCAGTTGAAGAAATATTAAAAAGGGAAAAGGCAAAAGAAATAATGAAAGGTGATTATTTTGGTCCGGAAGCAGTTAAGACTGCTTTTGGTATAGAAATTCCCGATTCGGAAATTCCGCCACTTCCATATACATTAGAGCAATTAGAACAAGCGAAAGAGCTAGGAGAAATGCTTATTTTACGCGTTTCGCATGATAATGAGGGAAATTTAATGACAATAGAACAAATCAAAAAGATTATACAGTTAAAAATGAATAACGATAATGACAGTTTTTTTGATAACTTGGATGAGTACAAAGATTATGATTTTTACAGAGAAAATCATCTTAAAAAAGAATGGAGATTAGTTAGTAAATCATTCGTTCCTGATGTGACTTCAGGAAAAGATGAGGATGGGCAATATATTGATAAGTCAACAAATTGTAATTACATACACCAAACAAGACTTTTGCGAAATTACCTTAAGTTAGTTGGTTCTTTAGCCGAAGATGAGGAGCGAGAATGTTCAGATGCTATCCTTCGTAATTTTTCCAAACAGTTAGGGGTAGGTTGGGATTATCAAGATATTTTTGATGAAAAAAAATATTTAAGATCTCTGAAAAGAATTTCTCAACAGCTTGTTGGTCTTGAAATAAACAAAAAAAATAGAAGAATTCCTGTAGAAATAATTTATGACTCAATTCTACAATCTTCTTCAAGAAAAGGATGGTGTTTGTTAACAGATAAAAACGATTGGACCCCAGTTCTTCTACTAAATTCTTTAGTTTTTATTGGTGAAATAGATAAACTCGGAATAGGGATAGATGCATGGACAGCTGGAAGTAGAAACGATAACTTGGGCGTTGTCTCACAACGGTAATTTTTTTGGGGGGTTGACAAGAAATAATTTACAGTGTAGTATTATAGTAAGATGATATAAATACTAGTATTAAGATACTATAATATGAAAGAAATTTCCAAACTGGCCAAGGCGATAAAAGTTTTAAGAAAAAAGAAGAAAATGTCACAAGACAAGCTTTCCAAAACAGCTGATATCGCTTATAATACTTTAATAAAGATAGAGTCCGGAGCGATAAAAAATCCGACAATAAAAACGATGAAAAGTTTGGCGAAAGCGTTTGAGGTGACGATTGATGAATTGGCGAAGGGTATTTAGTTTTTTGTCATCCCCGCGCAGGCGGGGATCCACTCTTGTAAAAAAAGTAGATTCCCGCCTTCGCGGGAATGACAGTTGAGTATTATAATCAAATAAAAATATGAAAAACGAAACAGGGGGTGAGACAAAAGGAGCTAAAATGAAAATAACCAAGCGGGGGGAAGATTTTTCTCGTTGGTATACGGATGTGATCGCGGCCGCCGAGATGGCCGATTACGCGCCGGTAAAAGGTTGTATGGTTATTCGGCCGTATGGTTATGCCATTTGGGAGAATTTTCAAAAGGTTTTAGATAAAATGTTCAAAGAAACCGGGCATGAGAACGCTTATTTTCCTTTATTTATTCCCGAGAGTTTTTTAAAGCGTGAAGAAAAGCATGTGGAAGGATTTTCCCCGGAGCTCGCGGTTGTTACGCACGCCGGAGGGAAAAAATTGGAGGAAAATTTGGTGGTGCGACCAACCTCGGAGACAATTATTTATGACAGTTTTTCCAAATGGATAGAATCATGGCGCGATTTGCCCTTGCTTATAAATCAATGGGCCAATGTCGTCCGTTGGGAAATGAGAACCCGTTTATTTTTAAGAACAACGGAATTTCTTTGGCAGGAAGGACACACGGCGCATGCGACCGAAGATGAGGCTGAAGAAGAAGTATTAAAAATGTTGGAAATTTATCGTAAATTTTCCGAAGAATATTTAGCTTTGCCGGTAATCCCCGGGAGAAAAAGCGAGAATGAAAAATTTGCCGGGGCGCTCCGAACATATTGTATTGAAGGAATGATGCAAGACAAAAAAGCGCTCCAGTGCGGGACATCGCATAACCTCGGACAGAATTTCGCCAAAGTTTTTGATGTTAAATTTTTGGATCAAGAGGGGACGAAGCAATATGCTTGGCAGACCAGCTGGGGCGTTTCCACTCGGCTCATCGGCGCTTTGATTATGGCGCATGGAGACGATAGCGGAATAATCGTTCCGCCGAAGATTGCCGCGGCGCAAGCAGTCGTTATTCCAATTTGGAAAAGCGAAGAAGAAAGGGAAAAAGTTATAGAGGTTGCGAAAAAATTAAATGATGAATTGAAAGAAAGCGGAGTCGGTGTAAAATTAGACGAAAGAGACTTGCGTCCGGCTTGGAAATATTTTGAATGGGAAAGAAAAGGCGTGCCGATAAGAATTGAGCTGGGACCGCGCGATATAGAAAAAAGCGAAGCGGTTTTAGTTCGCCGAGATACGGGAGAAAAGAGAAATGTTTTACAAAAACAACTGGCAGACGAAGTTAAAAAAGAGCTTGTGGCTATCCAAAAAAATTTATTTGACCGCGCTCTTAAATTTCAAAAAGAAAATACTTTTGAAACGGAAAATTGGGAAGAATTTAAAAAGATTATGGCAGGGGAGGGGGGATTTGTAAAAGCGAATTGGTGTGGAGATTCCAAGTGCGAATTGGAAATTAAAGAAGAAACAAAAGCGACTATTCGCTGTATTCCTTTTGGCGAGAAAGCGTCAGGCAAATGTATTCATTGTGATAAAAAGGCAAAAGAAAAAGTAATTTTCGCGCAAGCGTATTAATCTATATGAGAAAAAAATTGGAAATCATAAAATTGAAATGCCACTTCCAGATAGGGGTATTTACAGAAGGTCGGAAACGGATGAAGAAAGAATGAGGAGAGAAAAAGAAGAACTTATTGAAAGTTTTTTAGAACCGCCGAAGAAAGGCGAAGAAGGACGGGAAACCGATAATGAAAGAAAAGAAAGGATGAGAAGAAATTAAAAAAAAGACTGCCGGAAGATGGCAGTCTTTTTTTGTATAGTTAAATTATTTTTTACCTTTGGTGAATTTTAGTTTCATGGCGACAAATGTCCCTACGGCAATGCCTAGAGAATAAACAAGTATGGCGAGCCAGCTTCTTTCCGAATCAAGTCTTGTTAAAATGTCATAGAACACGCCCATGCTTATGATTGAAGTAAAAAAGGAAAAAGTGGAAGCTAAAACCGGTTTTTCGTTGGCGACATATTTGACATTGTAAGTCCAAAATAAATCTTGCAGAACACCGACAAAGAAATAGAGAAGATAGACGCTCATAATTTTTCGCTTAAATTATTTTTTTATTATTTTTCCACTTTATTTGAAATTCTATCTCTTCCGCGCCTTTTTCCTTTTCATGTTCAATGTTTATAATCGCGTCTTTGGGAACAAATATTCTTTCCCCGGCGATTTGGATGGAAAAACTTTCATCTTTTTCCAATACATCGGCTAACCGGCGAAGTTTTTCAATGAATTGTTTTTTGGGATAGATTTTTTCGAGGTCTCTTTTGATGGGCATAAAAATAAGTGTTAAAAAAATGATTGTCTTTGGTGGACCTGGGGGGAATCGAACCCCCGCCCCCGCAACCCGCCTGCCATCGCCATGGACTTAGGGGGAATCGAACCCCCGTCTCCGCAATGCGAATGCGGCGTATTACCACTATACTATAAGCCCATGGCCATGGCGGGCACGGTGCGAATGCGATGTAATACCACTTTACTACAGGCCCATATTTGCCCCTGGAGGGAATTGAACCCCCATCTCACCCTTAGGACGGGTTTGCTCTATCCGTTGAGCTACAAGGGCAGGGTTATAAATAAAAATCTAAATCCTAAATCTTAAACTCTAAACAAACTCTAATTTTCCAATATTCAAAATTTTAGACAATCGTATTGTTTTGGACATTTGGATTTTGTATTTTGGATTTGTTTAGGATTTGGTGCTTAGGATTTAGGATTTACAAAGTTTCTGCTATAATAGTAATAAATAATCACTAAAGCGTCAAAGATGGAGATTTTTTTGAGTATTGCGTTTGTTCTAATTTTAGCCTTTCTTGGGGCGATTTTTTATTTGGTCAGCCAAAAGTTTAAGGAGTTTAAAGAAGAACAAAAGGATAATCAGGCTATGCTTTTGTTGCAAAACCAGATGAATGAATTGACAAAGAACATTGAAACACGGCTTAATTCCACCCAACAAACCTTTTCCGAACAATTTGGGGCGCATAATAAGGTAATGCAGGGAGTAACGGAAAAATTGACCGAGGTTAGAGAAGCTAATAAGCAAGTAATAAAATTTGCCGAGCAATTGCAGGATCTTGAGGATATTCTAAAGAACCCGAAACAACGGGGGATTCTAGGAGAGTATTATTTGGAAAATGTGTTAAAAAATGTTTTGCCACCCGGATCATACGAAATGCAATATAAATTTAACGATGGAACGATTGTGGACGCGGTAATTTTTGTGAAAGACAAAGTCATTCCCATTGATTCAAAATTTTCTTTGGAAAATTATAATAAAGTGGTCAATGAGCGGGATCCCTTGGAGCGAGAGCGGTTGGAGAAGTTATTTAAGCAAGATCTAAAAAATCGCATTGACGAAACCTCAAAATACATTAAGCCCACGGAAAGAACTATGGATTTTGCCTTGATGTTTATTCCGTCCGAGGGAATTTTCTATGATCTTTTGATAAATAAGGTTGGGGTGGCCAAAGTTAATGCTCGAGACTTGATAGAATATGCTTTTAATGATAAACATGTTATTATTACCTCGCCAACATCGTTTTTGGCCTATTTGCAAACTATTTTGCAAGGTCTGCGGGCGCTTCAAATAGAGGAAAAAGCTAAAGAAATAGGGGAAAAGATGATAGAGCTCAATAAACATCTTTTAGCTTACGAGGGGTACTTAAAAAAGCTGGGCGGGAGTATCGGAACAGTAGTTAATACCTACAATTTCGCCTACAAAGAATTCAAGAAAGTTGATAAGGATGTTATGAAGATTACGGGCGGAAAAAGCACAGTTGAGCCCGAGGTACTTGAAAAACCTATGGACTTGGGTATATAATAGAAATACTTCTTCATGGTGGTGGCTATTTATGATTGAAATCATGCGTGTGTAATTGGCTGTTGGAGGCGAAAAAGAAATCCTAAATCCTAAGCACCAAATCCTAAACAAATTCAAATATCTAATGACCAAAATCCAAAACAACCGTTTAAAACATTTAGATTTTGAAAATGATAATTTGTTTAGAGTTTTGGGTATTCCGTTTATCAAAGATTTATTAATTATTGATAAAATTTATTAAATAAAATAAAAGAGGAAAAATAAAATATTATGCCAATCAAGAAAGCGGGTTTTAAAGCAGTAAGACAAAGCAAAAAAAGTACTGCCAGAAACTCTCGCGTCAAAGAACAATTAAAAAAATCAATCAAAATCAGTAGAAAAATGGTTGATGACAAAAAGGCGGACGAAGCAAAAGCGGAGATTTTAAAAACAGTCAGAATGATTGATAAAGCCACTTCCAAGGGAATTTTGAAGAAAAATACCGCTGCCAGGAAGAAGTCTCGGTTGATGAAAAAGTTGAAAGGTTTGGGAAAATAAATTAACAAAAATAAAAGGACAGTCCTTTAACTCAAAGGACTGTCCTTTTAGTTTATTTTAGTTGACATTTCGGGGGGGGGTGATAGTATGGGCATATGAATTTATGGGAAAGATACCTTTCTCTTTCTGAAGAAGAAAGAGATAAGGTAGATGAACAAGAAGATGAGCTACGGGGGGAAGAAAATTTTTTCAGGAGCTATACGCTTGTGATAATGGGGCGTATAGTCGGAAAGGAGAGAAGGAGGTGGAGAAAAAAAGAGGTGCCCCCATCTCCACGTAAGTGAGGGTGGGGGTTTTATAAATTTTAGAATTTTTTTGTTAGAAAAAATATTCCTAGCAGTATAAGGAATACTCCCAAAACTTTTATTAAAGTGATTTGTTCCTTAAAAAAATACCAGGAGGCAACAAGGGTGAGAGCGTACATTATTCCCGCCATTAGGGGAACGGCGGTGCTCATTTCCATTTGATTGATTATTTTGACCCAGACCCAAAAGGCGCTGATATAAAGCAGGGCGCCGGCCCAGACAAATTTATTGGTTACCATTTCCCAGCCGAAAGTTTGTGCGTCGGCTTTTTTTAAAAAAACTTGGGCAGCCACATTGGCTATGGCGATGAGTAAGATTTCGAGGAATTGGATGAAGGACATAAGAGTGAAGTTTATAAGTTAGTAAGTTTAAGTGTGTGAATTATGAATTATGATGCAAGAGATGTAAATCCAACTACAAACTGGTGACAATTTCCCCTAAAAATAAATCAAGCAACAATCTCGGAGGTAGGCTCGTTCGCTTCATTTGCATATCAATCAGTAATAATTTTTTATAAATATTTTCCAGTTCTTGCAGTTTATAATTTTTGATTTGAGCCAGAGTTTTTTGAACAACAAAAGGGTGTAGACCAAGTTCGCTCGCCAGATTTTGTTTTAAAGAATAATCGCCCAAAGAAACGAAAGAATATTTTTTCTCCACAGTTTCCTTGATTTGAAAAAGGATTCTAAATTGTCGCACCAGCATGGAAAAAATATATGATTCTTTGAGGCCGGCGGAGATTTGTTCGTTCAAGATTCTAAAAATTTGTTTTTTATTGCGATTGCCGATGGCGTCGGTCAGACTGAAAATATCCTCATCAAATCTTCCTTTTACAAAAACCTTTACATCGTCCGCGGTAATAATATTTTGTTTGTTTTCTCGTTTAGCCGTGAAGGAGGAAAGCTTATCCAGCTCGCCCGCAATCTGCCAGAGATCCGGGCCGACCAAACCGGCCAAGAGGTTTACGGCCGGGCGTTCTATCCCAACTTTTTTCCCCTCGGCTTCCTTCAAAATCCATTGCGGTAATTTTATCTCGGAGAGGAGTTCAAATTTTTCCGCTTGCTTTGGTTTATTTAATAATTTAAAAACAGCGGTTCTTTGGTCAGGCAGACCTTCCTCCCAAAAAACTATCACAACGCTCTCGGGGATCTTGTTTTTTTTCAAAAAAATCACCAAATCTTCTTGCGGTTTGGCTCCGCCTTTTTTCTTTAAAAAACTTTCAATAACAATCAGTTTTTTGCTATGTAGAAAAGGGGCGGAAACTATTTCTTTTTCAATATTTTTAAATGGCGTTTTTTCTCCGTCAAAGATAAACAAATTTATCCGGCTCTTGTCGGTCTCTTTAAATCTTTCTTCTATTTGTTTTAATTTTTGGCGAGAACGATAAGTATCTTCGCCGTAGAGGAAGAGGATCATTGAGATGAATTATGAATCAAGAATTATGAATTACGAATTTTTTTAGTTCTCCCCAACTATCTCCAACTTTCATTTCCGCGATAATTGGGACTTTTAGTTTTATTATTTTTTCCATGGCGTCTTTTACAAACTTGGCAACTTTTTCCAAATCTTTTTCCGGCGTTTCAAAAACCAATTCGTCGTGTACCTGTAGAATAATTTTAGAACGGGGGCTGACTTTGGGCAAATCTCGGTGAATTTTAATCATGGCCATTTTTATAATATCAGCGGCGGTTCCTTGGATGGGCATATTGATCGCCATTCTTTCCGCCTCCGCTTTGACCATCGGGATGGGTGAGAAAATTTCGGGCAAATAGCGTTTTCGCCCAAAAATTGTTTCCACATATCCCAAGTCGTAAGCCTTTTCTTTTGTTTCTCGCAAAAAATTACTGACTCCCTCGTAAACTTCAAAATATTTTTGGATAAATTCCCGAGCTTCGTTTATGGAAATTTCCGCGCTTTCGGCAAGGCCTTTGGCGCCCATGCCGTAAGTAACTCCGAAATTAATTGTTTTAGCCGCTCTCCTTATTTCCGGCGTAACATCTTTCAAATCAATTCCCCAAATCTTGGAAGCGGTTTGGCTGTGAATATCCTCGCCATTCTTAAAAGCCCTGATCATTTCCTCGTCATCGGCCAAAGAGGCGATAATTCTTAATTCAATATGAGCGTAATCGGCCGCGAGTATTTTTGTTCCCGCCGGCGCGATAAAAGCTTCCCGGATTACTTTTCCGAATTCTCCTTTGGTGGGAATGTTTTGCAAATTTGGGTCAGAAGAAGAAAGGCGGCCGGTAGAGGTTACTGTTTGGTTAAAGTCCGCGTGAATTCGACCGGTTTTTTTATCAATCAATTTTGGCAATGCTTCAAGATAAGTGGAATTAAGTTTGGCGAGCTCGCGATATTGTAACATCTCCCCGGCGATCGGATGAGCCTTTTTTAATTTTTGAAGGTCTCCGGCCGAAGTGGAAACGCCGGTTTTACCCCTTCCCAGTCCCTGCGTTTTTAATCCCAATTTTTCAAAGAGAATTTTTCGCAACTGAATGGGCGAATCAAGATTGAATTCCTCGCCGGCCATCTTATAAATTTTTTTAGCCAGTTCGTCTAAAATTATTGTTACTTTTTTTGACGCATTTTCTAAAATAGTCGAGTTGATTTTTACTCCGTTGTTTTCAATCTCGGCCAAAACTGGTAAAAGGGGCAGTTCAATTTCTTTAAAAAGTTTTAAGAGATTAGCTTCTTCAAGTTCCGGCAAGAGCGCTTCTTTCAATTGCCAGATTATCAGTGCGGACTGGCGCGAATATTCAAGAAGATCGTCCGGAGAGGCATTTTTTTCGGGTAAAGGAAATTCTTTTTGCAGTTTTGTTGAGGCGAGTGTTTCTAAGTTATAATTTCTAGCCCCGGGGTTTAAAAGATAAGCAGCAATAGCTGTGTCAAAAGTGATTGATTGAATATCAATGCCATTTTGCGAGAGCAATTTGATACTTTGTTTTAAATCGTGTCCCCATTTTTCTATTTTTCTATTTTCAAAAATCGGTTTTAGCTTGGTTAGAGATTTTTTATCAGGCGAAAGATAAAAAGTTTCAGCGTCACTAAGACAAAAGCTGATGCCCGTTATTTTTTCGGTTGAAAGAGAAGAGTCAATATTAAAAACAAAAGCTCTTTCCTTGGCGAGCTTTTTTAAAAAATCATTTTTATCTTGAATTATTTTGCAAGAGGACATACTTTTATAGAAAAGTGGCGTTCGATTTTTCCCTCCCTTGAGGGGAGGGTGGAAGGGATTGAAATCACAAATCCAAAATCACAAGCTCCAAATAAATTACAATATTCAAATATCAAAATCCAAAAACAATTGTTTTGAACATTTAAATTTAGTGCTTTGAATTTATTTGGGATTTGTAATTTTGAATTTGGTGCTTTATTAACCGCCCCCTCCTTACCCCCCCCTCAAGGGGGAGGAACTCTTTTTAGAACAAATTCCCCTGCGAGCCGGCCACCAAACTGTTTACTTTTGGAACGAGCGAAGTAAATCCCAGCTCTTCAAAGATCTTGATAATGGGGGCAACATCTATTTTTATTTTACAATCCTCCAGGCTAAATTCAAAAGGAGCGTCCAAAACAAGAGTGACTAATCTTTTTCCCAAGAGGACATTGTCCTTTTCATTTTTTAAAATTTCCAAAGTTCTTTTTTTGATTTTTTCTATTTTGGGATCATTTGATTCTATTGCCGAGTAAAGATTTTCAATGGAATAAAATTCCTTAATCAATTCAATCGCGCCGACTTCGCCAATACCGCGCGCGCCGGGAATATTGTCGGAAGGATCTCCACGCAATGCTTTATAATCAATCAGTTGTTTGGGGAGAAAACCATATTTTTCTTTTACTTTTTCTTCGTCGTAAAGAACAGTATCGGTAATCCCTCTTTGCAGGGCGCAAACCTTTGTATTACTGTCAACCAATTGCAGGGCATCCATATCTCCGGTAATAACAACAGTTTCTATTTCCGGAATATTTACTTTTTTATCGACGCAAATTGTCGCGATTACATCATCAGCCTCGTATCGGCTCAATTCGTAGATAGGGATATTAAACGATTTTACAATATCTTTGATGATTGGTATTTGGGCGTAAAGTTCGTCCGGTTGTTTTGGTCTTTGAGCTTTGTATTCTTTGTACTCTTCGTGGCGAAAAGTTTTTTCTTTTCGGTCAAAAGTAACCGCGCCATAGACCGGCTTTAAATCTTTTATGGCTTTCATCAAAATCAGAGTGAAACCATACGCCGCGTTGACCGGCTGGCCGTCTTTTTTGGAAGTAAGAGGCGGGAGAGCGTGCCAAGCGCGATGCAAAATAGCATTGCCGTCAATGACGATGAATTTATTCATAAATTAATCTCAAGGCTCCACCATGTCCAAAGCACAGGTTCATTCCCGAATCAGTAAACAATAAACTTTTAAAGATTATTGCTCCGCCGAATGCGTTGATTAACCTAAGCTTTGGACATGGTAAAAAAGGTGCTGGTGGGGATCGAACCCACGCATAAGGGTTTTGCAGACCCTTGCCTTTCCGCTTGGCTACAGCACCACATCTTTTCTTGATTTAATAGACTTGCCCCCCAATAATTCTTCCTACTGCAACTTGTAATTTTGGCTAAAAATTTATAAAAGCTCCTCCACTTATCCATTAAATAAACATCGTCGCTTTTCTAAATTTTTATCTCAAAATTACCGCATTTCGTAACGAAAGATTATTAAGGTACAAGTTTAATATAGCTTATTTTTAGTATATTTGTAAATATTAGAGCGGACTTTTAATATTTCTAAGCGCCGGATTGGTGACATGAGTATAAATTTGCGTTGTTCTGATATTTTGATGACCCAATAATTCTTGCACATAGCGAATATCCACTCCGTTTTCCAAAAGATGGGTGGCAAAACTATGACGCAGAGAATGAAAAGATGCATCTTTTTTTATCTTGGATTTTTTTAGACAATTATAAAATATTTTTTGCGCTGTGCCGGTGGTTAATATGCCCCCCCGGTTACTTTCAAAAATATAATCTTGTCCAGCCTTATCTTTTGTCAAAATTTTTAAATTATCTATTAGGCGTGGGGAAATTACCGTTAAGCGATCTTTCCGTCCCTTACCCTGTCTTACAACAACCGTCATTTCTGCAAAATCAACATCTTTTACTCGCAAAGCAATAACTTCGCTCACTCTTAGACCAGCCGCATAAGCGATAGCAAGCAAAGTGTGGTGTTTTTTGTTTGTTGCTTGATTCAATAATAATTCAATTTCTTGTTTAGTTAGAACAGAGGGCAGTTTGTTCGTTCGTTTTGGTTGGCGTATCCCGGGAAAATCTGCGCGTTCGTATATTTTGGTATAAAGAAAATTAATAGCATTGGCATATAAAGCGACGGATTGGCTAGAAAGACCATGCTCTTGTTTTTTGTATAGATAGTCTTTAATTTCGTCAATAGTAATATCTCGCAGTAGTTTGCCTGTAGTTTTGTATACATCCGAAAAAACACGAATATATGCCTCGATTGTCCGAGGGCTATAATTGCGTAACTTCATTTCTTTTGTTACAATTTCAATTAAGTTGGGCATATTAAAAGTATAACATAATTCCGCATATCACCCCAATTTTAGTATATAAAATATATAGATTCTATATAATAACGAGTTAGCTGAAATATTCCTTTTCTTTTTTGGGCTATCGCCCAATTGTTTAAAAAAATTTTAAAATTTCTTTTTCATTAATTATAGAGGGGTATAAGGTGTTTTCTCCGCTCCGCTACGAAAACGATTTTAATATTAAAAACTCGCTTAGGGCGAGTTTTTATGTGCTAACTATAGTATGTAGAACTATAATTAGCATTGATATATACTATAGTTAGCTTTAAGTTAGAAAAAGTATGAGCAAAACAACATTAGAAAAATTTGGTAAGAAAGTTAGAGAAGAAAGATTGAAACAAAAACTTTCTCAAGAAGAGCTTGCTAGAAGAGCTGGAGTTCATCGTACCTATGTTGGCATGATCGAAAGAGCTGAGAAAAATATTACCTTAGAGAATATTGAAAAAATTTCAGTTGCCTTGAATATGCCTATTGATAAATTTTTTAATAATTAGAATTATATGGGAAGTAGCGATAATCGATTACGAAAAAAGTGGCAAGATTACAGCGGGAAAAACGCTGGCATTGCTGAAAAAGATTTTTTTGAAACTTTCAAGGTTCTTTTTGAGGGTACTGAATTTCAAATACGTTCACAGCCAAATGAATTTAGTAAAATTTACGTAGATTATCCCCTGAGCAAAAAAGAGTTATCTGAAATTTATACTCCCTCAAAACCTATTACAAAACATGGAGTTTTCCCAGATTATGCTATAACAAACTCAGAAACTAATAAAACTATCTACATAGAAGTAAAGAGACAAGATGGTTGGGTAGAGGGTGGTAAAAGGTCTGATGGTAGGGGTAATGCCCACGAAAGATCTTGTAAATTCTTTACACCAGGACTTCAAAAAATATTAAAAGAAAAAGGAAATTTAAGAGATGATATTTTACCATTTTGGACAGTTTTTCAAGGAGATATAACAAGAGATCCTTGTCGAGTTCGAGAAATAACTTGCTGGTATGATGATTTAGATGCTCATTTCTTTTTCTGGCGAGATTCTAAAAATCCAAAACCTTTGATAGAGCATTTTTTGAAAAATATAAAACCATTACTTGAATAAAATTTATTTTTTATTCGTAAATTTCTCTTACATCAAGTCCCCACACATCCCAATTTTTAATGTCCCTTCTAGCAAAGAGCTCAATTTTATCTTGAGTAGGAAACATTTTTTCAATATTATCTAAAACTTCATCGGGTTTTTGACTATGCTCTCTTCTAGGAGAATGTATTAACTGTTTTATATTTCTTGCACCTCTTGGTCTAGGTATTCGTCCTTTTTTAAAAACCAAGCATAGTTCGCAATAAGACATAGTGTATTGCCCAGGATTATGAACCATTTTATCCCAAACAAAAGCAACTGTTTTATATTCAAAACCCCATGCTTTGCCCAATTCAATACCTTGTGCTAAATGAGGATTAGTAACCCACATAAAAAGCAAACAATCATCTTTAGAAATGTCATGAATAGGTATTTTTTTTAGGTCTTTAGTTTTTACAGTTGGATATTTAAAATTAGCTGAGCTGATAAATATATTTCTTGAAATATCAATTTTATCTGCTGATTTACTGCTTTTATCAAATTGCAATTTCCCCCCATAATCCCATGGCGGATCAGCATATATAACATCGTATTTTTTTTTAGGTAAATCTGGGTAAAAATCTGGCAAGTCATTTTTTTGTGCTCTCTTGTTTTGCTCTTGCGAGTAAATCATATACCCAGTGATTTTTTTGTCTTTATCTTGAATCATATGAAAATTTTATAAATATTGATTGCTAACTTTAGTATACACAACTTTTAAAAACTCTGCAAGTAGTATAAAATATAATAAGGAGTTTTGAATTTTGGGCATTCACCCCTAACCCCTCTGCCCAAAATCCAAAACGGAAAAAGAAATTTTAAAATTTTTTAAAACAATTCCGACTGCTGTCGGAAAAAAGAAAAGGAATACATCAGCTAACACGGCATAT
>Ga0208373_1002624_pt1 | contig 19401 bp, 21 predicted proteins | sample RifOxyC2_FD_184036 | JGI IMG/M metagenome (GOLD analysis project Ga0208373, IMG submission 184036) | Soil microbial communities from Rifle, Colorado - Rifle Oxygen_injection C2 (SPAdes) | ecosystem: Environmental > Terrestrial > Deep subsurface > Rock core/Sediment | place: Rifle, Colorado... | reverse complement strand
GTGGAGTTGCGTACTTGTTCAGGTGCTCGCCCGTGAGCGGGTGGCCTGCGTAACGGGCGATTAACACCCCAAAACGCGCGAATCCCGTCCTACTCCAGTCCGGGTAGTAAGCTTTACGCTGGCCCTCCAACCACTCCTCGATGTCGGGACGGCCGAAGATGTTGGGCTCAGCAAAGCGGGCGCGGACGAAGGCCTCGCGCAGTTCGTCGAGGGTTTTGTCGAAGAGCGGTTTCATTGTTTCTCCTGTTCTACCAGGGTCGCCTTGGTTTCTAGACCGTCGGCGACTTGTTGAGATCTCCGAGTCGACATGACGCGGAGAAAGCATGAAACCTCAAAATTCAAGAAAAGTCAACCCTTCCAACAACTCATAACCACCCCCAACCCCTCCTTCCACCTTCGCTCTCCGAGCTTCGGTGGACAGGTAAAAAGGAGGGGGGCCGGAGAGAAGACACTTCGTGTTATAATTTCCCTGTATGAACGAAGGAGGCCTTCTCCTGCAGGAGGAAAAAGAGTTTAAGCGGTTTTATACGTTGTCATTATGGTGGGTGACGCACCGCGCGATGTTGAGACGCATCGGTTTTGTGCTCTTCATCGTGTTTGATTCGCTTCTTCTTTTGTTTGGTGGGTGGCATTTGATGGATGCGTTTGCGATCAGCTATGGGGCTGAACAAAACGCGGTCATGCGTATGGTGGCTCTTGGTCAGTCAGACCTGCATGCCTACACCCTCGCCAATGCCGCGGATAATTTGGAGGCAGGGGATGGACGAGTCATCTCGATCGGGAACAGTCGTTATGATCTCTACACAACACTTTTGAATCCAAATGATGACTGGTGGGCGGAGTTCACCTATTCGTTTTCGCTCGGTGATGAACAGACCGATTTGCAGGAGGGGTTCATTTTGCCCATGGAAGAGAAGTCTGTTGCCGAGCTCGCCGTTGAGTCCGCCAGTCCGGTCCAATCCGCGAGCCTTATCATTGAGAATGTTCGTTGGCATCGCGTCGACCATCATGCCATTTCTGAGTATGAGACGTGGGCCAGCGACCGATTGAACTTCCTCATTTCGGCTTCCTCGTTTGAGAAGGAGACACGTTTTGATGGGGAGACATATGGCCGCACAACCTTCACGATTGAAAACGATACAGCCTATAGCTACTACGACGTCGGTCTCTTTGTCCTGCTTCTACGCGGAAGTTCGGTTGTAGGAGTGAATCGCACCACGCTTTCCAGCTTAGAGAGTGGGGTGGAAGCGGAGGTGACCGTCAACTGGTTTGGGACACTTCCAAGTGTGAGCCAAGTACAGGTTATTCCAGAACTCAACATATTTGACGTGGAGGTGTATAAACCGCTCCAGGGGGAGAGCACGCGCGATACACGGACGCGTGTCTTCACCCGCTAGTGAGAAACTCCAAATTCGCGATCTTGACTTTCACGAGCGCCCGTCGACCCCACTCTCCCTACAGGAGTAGGGTTCGTGGGGCTCGACAGCCCGTTCAAGTCAATCTCATCGAATTGGGAGTTTCTCAAATACCATGGCTTCACCTCTTCAGACTTATTTTACACGACTGTCCCGCCACGCGCGCGGGATGGACTGGGCACTCTTGCTGGCCGTGTTTGGTTTAGTCTTGCTTGGGCTTGCGGCGATTTACTCTGTAGAACTTTCGCAGGATGCCGCTGAGTTTTCTCATGTGAAGAAACAGATCGCCGCGCTCGTTTTGGGTGTCGGCGCTTTTTTGTTTATTGTTCCGTCCAATTATCGTCTCCTGCAGAATTACGCACTGATTCTCTACCTCGTCTGTCTTGTGTTGTTGGCAGGCGTCCTTTTTTTTGGTGATACCGTTCGTGGGTCAACGGGTTGGTATGTCATGGGACCGGTAAGCTTACAGCCGGTTGAATTTATGAAGTTGGCGCTTGTGATTGCGCTCTCGACGTATTTTGCTCGGCGCGGAAAACGGGTCTTTGATGTGCGGGGATTTGTGGAGAGTGGAGTGATGACGCTTGTCCCTGTTGGCCTTGTGCTTCTCCAACCAGACTTTGGTTCAGCCTCTGTTCTTGTAGGGATCTGGGGATTCATTCTTTTGTATGCAGGTATTCCTTGGCGATACATTGTCTCTGTGGCCGTAGGGGGGCTTGGATTGTTTGTTATCGGTTGGAACTATCTGTTTGCCGAATATCAACGCTCGCGCATTTTAACGTTTTTGGATCCAAGTTTGGATCCACTCGGCCAAGGATACAATGTCACGCAAGCGATCATTGCCATTGGTTCGGGAAGATGGTTTGGAAGTGGGCTGGGGTTTGGGACACAAAGTCAATTAAAGTTTTTGCCTGAGAGTCAGACGGACTTTATTTTCGCGGTCGTTGCCGAAGAGCTTGGATTTTTTGGCGTGGCGTTATTGTTGGCGGCTTTCATCCTCGTTTTTTATCGACTCTTTCGCCAAGCTGGGCGAGCCACAGATGATTTTACCTGTTACCTTCTTTTGGGCATTGCCGCCGTCTTCTTCCTTCAATTTTTCGTGAACGTTGGGATGAATCTAGGACTCTTTCCTGTGACGGGTATCGGTCTCCCATTCGTGAGTTATGGAGGGAGCTCTCTTGTGGTGATGTTAAGTCTCTTTGCGATTGCCCAGAGCGTCGCGTCAAGAAATCGTGGATAATGTGGCCAGTCCGAGTGGGGTATGTTATCGTTTATGTATATGTCGACACACCTTGGTTCAGAACTCTGGAACGAAGGACTCAAACTCGTCTCATTTTGTCCGGTCTGCGAGACGCGATACAACCCAATGGAAGCACGTCTTTTGGGAGAGCAGGGGGAGACGCATCTCCTGCATGTTCAATGTCGGAAATGTCAGCATTCGATTCTTGCGCTCGTCCTTGTAAACCAAGTCGGAGCCAGTTCGGTTGGTCTATTGACGGATCTTTCTTACGAGGATGTCCTTAAAGCAAAAGTGGAGCGTCCTATCAGCGTAGATGACGTTATTGCGGTACATGAGATGCTTGAGACCCTCCATTGGGAACGGGAACTTGGAAGAGCTTCTCAAGACCAGGTTCACCATGTTCGGCAAAGCCGCGCGCGACGAGAAAAAAAGGAGCAAAAGAACAAGGCGACGCGGTAATCCCGCGTCGCTTGACTATTTGAGAGCCGTAGAGCACAATAGTCGCGAATTACCGTGATTTTTTATGAGTGAACACATTCTTGAAGCAAAAAGTCGAACAGAAAGAGGGCGCAAAACCTCTATTTTACGCGATGCCGGATCCGTTCCGGCGGTTGTGTATGGATCTGGGACTGAGCCACTGAACATCACCGTGGATCGCAATCAGTTCGTGAAGATGTATCAAGCGGCTGGCGAGAGCTCTATTGTTGAGCTCAAGATCGATGAGAAGTCTGCGCTTCATGTTCTGATTCAAGACTACCAGATTGATCCATTGCGACATGAGTACACACACATCGATTTTCGATCGATCGACATGAGCAAGGAGATCGAAACCGAAGTGGAGCTTGAATTCGTCGGAGAGTCTGCCGCGGTCAAGGCCTTGGGAGGAACATTTATTCCATCTCTGGAGACCGTTGCGATTCGTGCACTCCCATCTAAACTTGTTCGTTCCATTCAAGTTGATATCAGTGTACTCGCCACGTTTGACGATGCGATCCACATTTCTGACTTGAAGGCACCAGAGGGTGTACAGATTTTGGAAGATGCAGAAACAACCATTGCCTCTGTGGAGCCACCTCGTTCCGATGCGGAAATGGAGGCACTCAATGAGGCCGTAGAAATCGATGTTGCTGCTGTCGAGGTTGCGAAGGAGAAGAAGGAAGAAGAAGGCGAAGCGGGTGATGCAGCTGCCGACGCAAAGACCGAAGATAAGAAATAACATGATGACACTCCGCGAGAGTTTTGAGCGGATCAAGAAAACCGACCGACCCATGTTGGTCGGTCTTCTTGTTGTGTTGGTGTTGGCGGTGTTGGTGGCTGCGGTGTTGCCGAAGTTTCTCTATCGAGCTTCGGAGCGTGCGGATGAACAAAGCGAGGACCAGCAGACGACACTCTATCGGCATCCTTTGACAGGAGCCTCCCTGTACGAGGAGATCCAGCTCCCACAAGTTTTCTCCGTGATGATCGACAACCATGAGGAAGCCTGGCCGCCAACGGGGATTGATCAAGCGTTTTTGGTGATCGAGGCGCCGGTGGAGGCAGGGATTTCTCGTATGTTGGCATTCTTCAGCGAGGAACAAACCGTTGATCAGATTGGTCCGATTCGATCGGCACGCCCGTATTACCTAGATTGGGCTGCGGAGCTTGATGCGATGTATGTCCATGTTGGGGGTTCAAACGCCGCGCTCGATCAGATTGCTTCTGGGGGCATATTCGACATGAATCAATACTGGTGGGGAGAATATTTTTGGCGAGCAAATGGGAACCGCTATGCTCCCCACAACGTGTTTACTTCGACGGAATCATTGCGAGCGTTTTATCTGTTGCGCGACGGGGCTGGTGTGGCGCCCACACGTCTGTATGACGTTTGGTCGTGGAAGGATCCAGAACCTACGGGCAAGGATGGTGTGGGTCTCTATGTCGATTTCTGGGCACCGGTGTATACCGTTGATTGGGAATACGATGGAGAGACAGGTCGATATTTGCGGTTCCAGTTTGATGACCCTCATGAGGTTGAGTCTGGCGAGCAAATTATGGCCGACAACGTGGCGGTCGTGGTGACGGAGATTGAGGTCATCGATAATGTCGGACGTCGTGAAATCCGTACAACCGGAGAAGGAGAGGCCTATGTCCTCCGAGACGGGATCGTCATTGAGGCGACGTGGAAAAAACCATCCACATCAGAACGACTGAAATTCTACAACCGCGCGACCGGCGAAGAGATCACAATGAACGCGGGTGTGACCTGGATTGAGGTGGTGGGGAGTGAGGAAGATATCAGAATCGAGTAAGAAATCGCAGGACACAAAAGTCATATAGGTGACTTTTTAGTTTGGATGAAAAACGTATGAGTCGGCTGTGGCAGTCACCAGAAAAGTGCATTTTCTTCAACCAGGTCGGAAGCTTCGCTTCCGACAAATTAGGAAAAATAAATAGACCCAGGGGCGGGTCATGAGGTGAGGGGGAAGTGTTGCTGGCGTGCCTTGCGTGAGAGCCAGGCGATGCCCCCGTGGCAAACGAGCAGGACGATCGGGTTGATGACCGACATCCACTTGTCGTTCCACGAGAGGACGTTGTTGAGTAGGTTGACCGCGAAGGCGGCTGTCCATATCCACCAGGCGAGAGACGTTTCCTTGAAGGGGTCACGTCGCACACCGTCGAAGGTTGGCCAGATGGAGCCCAGAAGTGGGAAGAAGAGGACGACGGCGTTGGCGATGCTCGCATCCTTGAACGTGCCCCATAGCCCCATGGTGATAAGGCAGAAGACCAGGACAAACCACTCGATGGGTTCAGGCCAGGCGAATCGTCGCCAGTAGAGGGCCAGGATGAACGTCACGATCGCGGCGAACGTTCCGACCATGTACTGAAGCGCATGAGGGATGTCTGTCACTCCTGTGAAGGAGGAGGCATTGAGTCCGGCCATGAGCGCCCAGATGAACCAGCTCACGGCGTTGGGAGCCGAGGTCTTCTTCTTGGACTGGATGTTGTAGGTGATGTAGCCGCCGGCGTGCACGAGCGCGGCGACTACACCGAGGATCCAGGGAATGGAGTGCATGTTGATCCCTACTTGGCCATGAGCCAGATACCGGCGCAGGCGAGCACCAGCCCGGCCATCTTGGTGAGGGGGAGGGGTTCCTTGAAGAGGAGTGCTCCCACAATCGTGACGAACACGACCATCATTGCCAGCGATGCCGGGACCCAGCTCGACATTCCGAAGCGAGCGTCGGTCACCAGCCGGGTGTAGGCGATCATGCCGATCCCGTTGGCGATGCCGGCGAGTGTGAGCAACAAGAGCGCCTTGCTGGTCGGAACAGTTGCGAGTTCGGCACGGTAGAAGATGCCCGACAGGATCGCGGTTCCTCCCATGACCAGGAACCCGGTCCAGGCGTTGTTCGTGCCCGCGAATCGGGCGATCATCGGCCAGGAGCCGAAGCCGATGGCCGTCATCAGGCATAGCACAAGGCCGTTGTTCATGAGCGCGTTCATCTTTGTCCTCCGTGCCAGCTCTCAGATGAGCCAGCCGATCACGTTGAATCGTGAACGGAAAAGTATGGTCGAAAATGGTCAGGATGTCAATCAAAACACCCGCCCTTGTGAGGCGGGTGTTTCAGACATGCACCTCGATCACCCGGTCATCTCCGTGCAGGTCTTTATGTGTCTCGAGTTTGGCACTAGGGAAATTATGGAGGATGAGTTTTTCGGTCGCCTGGCGCTGTTCAGGGTCGATCTCGATGAAGACGATAATGTCGCGAGGAAGGATCTTACGATCCGTGCGAAGCTGGCGGAACAGCTCCCAGTAGGCATCCAATCCATCGGCGCCAGCGCGCAGAGCAAGCTCGGGCTCATGGCGGACTTCCGGCTGCAAGTTGTCCATGCTGACCTCAGAGAGATAGGGGAGATTAGCGGTGAGAAGCAGTGTCTTAAACGGATAGACCGATGAGGTCTGCACGTTGGTCTGTCCTCGGATGGTTTTGAAAATACGAATGATCGGCTCGGCGAGGTTGCCTGCTTGGAACTCAATCGTCCCTCCTTTAACAATGGTCTCGGCATTTTTTTTGGCGACGGTGAGTGCCTTCTCATCTATGTCCGTGGCGATGATCGGGAGATGTGTCTCCACCGCGAGTGTGACAGCGATAGCACCCGAGCCTGTGCCGAGATCCGCAACCAGCGTGCGCTCGGGGTCTTTGTCTACAAGCGTCTTGATTGCCAGCTCAATCATCACCTCCGTTTCTGGTCGTGGAATGAGGACGTGCTTGTCTACAATGAAGTCACGTCCATAGAAGGCTTTTTTCCCGACAAGGTATGCCACGGGCTCACGATGTTCTCGACGATCAATAAGTCCAAAAAATTTTTCTTCCTGGTGCGATTTGAGCTTGTCGGCGAAGTGCGCAAACAGCCAGGCCTTGGAGGTGTCTAAGCTGAAGGCAAGCAAAATCTCTGCGTCGAGCATGGGAGAGTCGACACCGGCTTTGCGGAGTTTACTATTGGCCCATTGGAGGGCTTCCATCACTGTCATAGGGTACGAGCCTGTTGGAGCTCTTCATGTGTCCCGACTTGTTGCCAGGATGTTGCTTGCACGGCCGTGATGGTCCCCCCGTTCGCGAACGGGGGGATCGTTTGCTCTTTGGCAAGGTTGACGATCGTTTGTGGAAGTCCGTACTCGCGATGCTGACTGACAAAGATTTCGACCGGCTCCACGTCAAAGAATTCCGGGCCAAGCACATAGGCCCCACACACTGCCAGACTGCCAGACCCCAGTCCTGTAAATCGATTTTGCTCAATCTGTGCTCCTGCCTCAAGATGTTTTCCTGATTCAAACACGAGGATCGAACGAGGATGGGAAACGAGTCGCTCCAAATCCTCTTTTTTATAAAGGTCATCGCTATTGATGACGAGGAATGGTCCATGCAGGTGTTCGCGCAAAAGATGAACGGCTCCGGCTGTGCCGCTCAAAGGCTCTTGGATCACATAACGGATGGGAATGTCGTTCCATGTTGGACCAACCCTTTCAATAATCTGCTCACGCAGATGATTCACCACGATAAAAATTTCGTCGATGGAACTCGGGAGGGCATGCATGGCATGGTCGATCAGCGTCTTTCCTCCAACCTCAATCAATGGTTTGGGGATCTCGTAGGTGAGGGGTCGTAGGCGCGCCCCTTTACCGGCCGCGAGAATAACCGCTTGCATATCATCCTAGTTCGCTCAGGCGTTCCTCGATTTCGGCGCGCTTGAGCTCTTCAATAATTTCATCTAACCCTCCGCTCATGATGGCGGGGAGGTTATGGAAGTTTTGGTTGATGCGGTGGTCGGTGAGGCGATCCTGCGGGAAATTGTACGTACGGATCTTCTCGCTTCGGTCACCCGTGCCGACTTGTCCGCGTCGCGCTTCCTCACGCTCCTTGCGCAGGCGTTCCTGCTCAAGCGCAAACACGCGAGAGCGGATAATCGAAAGGGCTCGCTCCTTGTTCTGCTTGAATGAGCGCTCCTCTTGGCAGTACACCATGATGCCCGTGGGCGTGTGGGTGATGCGCACGGCCGAGTAGGTAGTGTTCACACTTTGTCCACCCGCCCCTGTGGCGGTCGTTGCCTGAATTTCAAGATCTTCTGGACGAATCTTCACATCGACTTCTTCCACTTCCGGAAGGATTGCGACGGTGATGGTTGAGGTGTGTACCCGTCCGGCTTTTTCTGTCTCTGGGACGCGCTGGACACGATGCACGCCGGACTCGTACTTTAATCGGCTGTACGCATTGAGACCCTTGATCTCGACGATGACTTCTTTGAATCCACCTACATCGCTCCGGTTGGCCGAGACAAGCTCAACTTTCCAGCCATGTGTTTCCGCATAGAGCGTGTAGGTGCGTAACAACTCCGAGACAAACAACGTCGACTCATCTCCCCCCGCGCCTGCACGAATTTCGACGATAATACTTTTTGTGTCGAGTGGATCAGGAGGAATCATGGCGACCGTCAGATCATGCTCAAGGGCGGGAAGGCGTGATTCAATCTCCGTAATTTCTTGTTGCGCCATTTCGATCAGCTCGATGTCCTTTGTGGTGTTGATCGTCTCGCGAGCCCCTTCTAAATCTCGGAACGCTTTTTCGTAGCGCTCACCGACTTCCATGACTTCACGTTCGCGCGCGTACACTTCATTCACTTCACGAATTTTTTGCGGATCAGAAAGAACCGCCGCGGAGGAGAGCTGCGTTTCCAGTTCCTTGAGGTGCTCCCGTCGGGAGCGGAGTTGTTCGATGAGATTCATAATTCAAAAGCGTCCTGGTGGACGCCTTGATTGTACCATCTACTGAGCCTTTTCCTTCTCTTCGCGCTTGGCGACCTTCTGAGCACTGCGCTTTGCTGACTTCGCTTTCTTTCCCGTCTTGTCGGTGGTTTTGAGAGCGGCGCGCTCTTGGAACTTCTCCACGCGGCGAGCGGTGTCGATGATCTTCTGCTTACCGGTATAGAACGGATGGCAGGCGGCACACAATTCAATCTGAAGCTCTGGGCTGGTCGAACCGATTTCGTAGACCGTGCCACAGGCGCAAGTGATCTTGGCGTTTGCGGTGTAATTTGGGTGAATTTTTTTCTTCATAGAGTGGCACGCTTTGTATACGTGCTGTTAGATTTGTCGGCGAAAGAATAGCAATGGGCCGGGTATTTGTCAATCTTGGTAGTCTCAAGCATGATGGTGGCGTTATGGCCACACCGGTATCCCTCTTTGACTACGACCTGCCGCAGGAGTTGATCGCCCAGCATTCCGTTGAACCCCGAGATCACTCGCGGTTGATGCTTGTTGACCGTGTAACGGGAGCATGCGAGCACAAACGGTTTTACGAGATCGTCGACGAGTTGCACTCAGGCGATGTCTTGGTCATGAATAACACGAAGGTCTTTCGTGCTCGACTTCAAGGCACTATCTTCCGCCCGTCATTGCGAGGAGGGAGTCTATCGTCGACCGACGAAGCAATCCAACTCGAAGTGTTCTTGTTGCGACCTCGCCAGGGAGTGTGGGAGGCGTTAGTGAAGCCCGGGCGCCATGTGAACGTCGGTGATACGGTGCGGGTCGGTGATCTCGAGGGGCGGATACTTTCAAAGACGGATATCGTCACGATCGATTTTGTCCGGTCGGACAAAATCGTGCTTGCATATGCGAACGAGCACGGCCAGATTCCGATTCCCCCATACGTTCATGAGACACCCAAGACACTCGAACAGTATCAAACGGTGTACGCACAAGAAACAGGATCCGTTGCGGCTCCAACGGCCGGTTTCCACTTCACCGAGGAACTGCTCGATCGTATTCGCGCAAAGGGAGTCGAGGTTCAGTATGTCACGCTTCATGTTGGGTTAGGTACGTTCCGACCGATGAAGAGCGACACGCTCGAAGAGCATCAGATGCACAGCGAGTTCGTGACGATTGATTCGAACACGGCACAAGCTATCAACCGTGCCAAACAAGAAGGTCGTCGCGTGATCGCAGTTGGGACAACGACGGTACGGACGCTCGAGGGAGTCGCCGGCCTTCATCATGGTCACATCGAACCGTTCACAGGGGACGTCAATCTTTTCATCACTCCGGGTTTCGACTTTCGGGTTGTCGACTCCCTTATCACAAACTTTCACCTCCCTAAGTCGACCCTGCTCGTTTTGGTGAGTGCCTTTGCTGGTCGTGAGCACATGCTTGCCAGTTACCAGGAAGCCGTCCGTGAGCATTATCGTTTCTTCTCCTTTGGCGACGCGATGTTTATTCAATAACAAAATAGATGTTGATACTTCATGCTGTTCCCATTTTTTTCTTGCGTGGTATGACTGAATCGAGAAGTGTAAGGATCTCGTCGCCATCAAAGATATGTTTGAGGATATTTCCGATGATATTTCTTTGAGATTGTCTATCCAAAAAGGAAATGGGTCCTCCATGTGGTTCATTTTTCTTGCCCCATGTCTTCAGAAGCTGTCTTATATTATCAGCTGGCATTGATACAAGGAGAATATCAGTCAATTCCGTGTCATGCATTCGCCTTCTCGCCTTTTTCACTTGTTCTTCTTTTCTTTTCAAGACAGCCGGATCCATATTGATCGTAAATTGAATGCCGATTTTTTTATCAGAAGTGATTCTGCTTTTTTCGTGTGTTTCAACTCTCACACCTCGGTCTCTCGTTTTTCTTCGGACAATAAAATCGACTTTTTCGTTCACATCTTGATACGCATCCGCTGGTAATATTTCAAAAACCGCTTCCATATCAATACTCATTCTTTTGAGGAGATTTTGTACAAGTAATTCAGCAAATTGTCCTGTGCGCCAATCTTTTATTTTTCGATCAAGTTTTTCTTCGGCCATTCCTGTATAGGCAGCTCTTTTTGATTCATCAATTCGTGAACTTGAAATTTCATCAATCACGATTTGTCTATCAAGCAAATCTTGGAGTTTACGTTTTGCTTCTTCCACAACGAAACGTTTATGAATGTCTCGAGGAATTGTTCGATCGTCGAGAAGATAATCAATTCCCCAATCGCCGTCAGTGAGGAGTTCGCCAAGAGAGATTTTATTCCATTTTCCGTTTTCCAAAACCTGCAATTGTCCGTTGATTATTCCTACGTCACGAGATTTTCCTGTGCGTTCTTTATACGGTTCAAAATCAGCGGCTCCTAAATGGTCGATCGCTCTCAATCGGCTATGGAGCTCTTCCATGATTGCTTGCTTACGTTTTTGCAGTTCAAATACATTCTTTTGAGTTTCTACAGAATTTGCTCGAGCATTCGCCGTTCTTTGAAGCTCATGATTTATTACGGAAGTAAGATTATTAGGCTTTGGATCTTCTGTTTCAATCTTTCTACCATCTTTTATTAGTTCATTGTATCGTTTGAGTGACTGTCTGAAACCTTCGCGCATAGACGTTGTTGAGAGTTAAGCGTTAGTTGACTCAAGTTTATCATCAACAGTCGAAATGGTACCATTTTGATGAATGAATGTTTATTCGAACTGTTGACATTTGTTGCTTGATTTCATATACTCCCGCACGTAATTTAATCATCCAGGTGGAAGATAACGGTCATCCAGTTCCTCCCTAGATTCTAGGGCCTGGAGATCGCCACCGACGTAAAAAAGGAAACACTCTATGGCAAATATTCCCTCCTTGGTCGACATGCTGAAATCCGGCATGCACTATGGCCATACCACGAGCCGCTGGCACCCAAAGATGAAGCCATTCATTTTTGGCTCTCGTCAGGGCGTCCACATTATTAACCTCGAGAAGACGCAGGAATATCTTGAGTCCGCTCTCGAGACCCTCAAAGGCATTGCCTCCCGTGGCGGTGTTATTTTGTTTGTGGGCACCAAGCTCCAAGCTCAGGCACCGATCAAGAAATATGCACAAGCGTGCGACATGCCGTTTGTTCAGAACCGATGGCTTGGAGGAACACTCACGAATTTTGTGCAGATCAAGCAGACCCTCAAGCGCATGAAGATGCTTAAAGACCAGCGCGATAAGGGAGAGCTGCGCAAGTACACCAAAAAAGAACAGCTGATGATTTCTCGCGAGATTGAAGAGATGGAAGAGAAGTTTGGTGGGATCGAAAATCTTACCCGTGTTCCAGATGCCGTGTTCATTATCGACGTGAAGACGGAGAAGACGGCGGTACAAGAAGCGATGGTGACAGGAATTCCAGTCATTGCTCTGTGCGACACAAATGTCAATCCAAGTGGGGTGACGAAGGTGATTCCAGGAAACGATGACGCGTTGAAATCCATCGAACTTGTCTGTCGGCTTGCCTGTGATGCGATCAAGGATGGAAAAGCTACAGCCGCAAAGACCGCGGCGGATACGCGAGTCAAAGCAGTTGTTCAGAAGGAAGTGACCGAGGTTTAATCACTAATCGCTCTTTGACCTATGAGCATCGATGCAAAAACTGTTGCCGAACTTCGCTCCATGACGGGAGCCGGCATGATGGACGCCAAGAAGGCCCTTGAGGAAATGGGGGGAGATTTGGAGAAAGCGGGCCAATATCTGCGTGAGAAGGGGATTGCTAAGGCTACCAATAAAGCCGACCGCGCAACCAACGAAGGCCGTGTACACGCCTACATTCACTCAAATGGAAAACTTGGTGCCATGGTGGAAGTGTTGTGTGAGACAGACTTTGTTGCGCGTAATGAAGCGTTCATCGAATTCTGTCATGACCTCGCTCTGCACGTGAGTGCCCTGGATCCTCTGTACCTCACGCGGGCGGATGTGCCACTTGAGCTCGTTGAGAAGGAACGCGCGATCTACACCGCCGAGATGGAAGGGGCCGGGAAGCCAGCAGATGTGATCGCGAAGATCGTTGATGGGAAACTCAATAAGTGGTACTCCGAAGTCGTGTTGATGGAGCAACCGTTTATCAAGGATGAGGACCAGACGATCGAAGAGTTTGTTAAAGCTAAGATCGCCAGTCTGGGAGAGAACATACAGGTCCGCCGATTCGCAAGATTCAACATCTAATGAAAAAACAACAGGCCACATGCCTGTTGTTTTGGTATAGTAGGGATAACAAGGTCGGACATTTTTTTCCGATCGTGAAAAATTATCCTATGCTTGAACGTGTGAAGAAGAAGTCTATCGCCGTGACAAAGGTTCTCAAGCAGTTTCAGGAGGATTGGCTCCCGCTTGATGAAGCGTATTGGCCAGCGTACGCCGGTTCGCGCAGGTGGTATCCAGGGATCAAGGAAGAGGAAGCTCGGCAACGTGCTAGGAAGGCACAAAAGAAAGAGCGCGATCGTTTCGCCTATTTGAAGAGAAAGAAGTGGATCGAGATGAAGCACACGGCTGAGGGTCTCCTTGTCAGATTGACTGACCAGGGAAAGATGGAGCGGTTGAGACGAACATTGCACGAGAGGCCGACATTGAAAGGGGATAGAGTTTGTCTGGTAATGTTTGATGTCCCCGAGTCTGTTCGTCATAGTCGTGACGCGTTTCGACATTTTTTGAAGACGGCTGGATTTACATTAGTCCAGCGCAGTGTTTGGATGTCTAACCGTGATGTGGCTTCCGATGTGATGCAATTCATTCGTCAGGTAAAAATTGCCGAGTGGGTAAGTGTGTTTGTGGGAGAGATGGAAACATGAAAAGCGGACGAAAATTTCCGATCGTAAAAAATTGTACGTAGGTGGAAGGGTGTAGAAAGGAGGATGTAGGATTGACGAAACGGTCGGTTTTTGGTTAGGTTGCCGTGTCGTTTAGCTGGGCGCTTCTGCCTCGCGACGACTGTCACACTTTGCGTTTGGTGATAGGTGGAGCGGTTGTTTACTCAGCTGCAAAGCCAATGTAGCCAAATAGCGGAGAAGATCATGGGTACCATCCCTGTCTGGTTGCACGATTTCATTGACAAGTATAACGCCCACGGAGATGCTGGCGGCGTGGCGGGTATGCTCAACAACTATCCGCTCGTGATGCGGGTGGGGAAGCTCCTGATCGAGGACACCAGCGGCCTGTTCTGCACCAACCTCATGAATCTCGTCGACCAGCACGAGGTCGCCCAGCGCGAGCAGCAGTCCCAGGCCGACCGCCTGAAGACCCTGCGCTACCCGAGTCTCGCGGGCAAGAATTGGAAGGCTGAGCTCCACACCTGGATGCAGGAGATCCTGGACGCGTTCCTGGGCTTCCATGTCGAAGTCCCTGAGCCTCCGAGTCTGAACCGCGCCCAGCGCCGGCTCCTCAAGAAGTACAAGTTCTGGCTCTTCTTCGTCCCCGCGATCGGCGAGGACAAGTACCCGGAGCACTTCATCAAGCTCGACTGGAACCGGTTCCTCTCCGGTGCCAACGTCGCACCTCTTCCGCTTGCGGGTCGCTGGGTCGCCTTCGAGACGATCTACAAGCCCAACTATTGGGAGGGGAGGTACCCCGACGACCAGCTTATGGCCGCGGTGGAGATCGACTCCCGCTTCGCCCACCCGCACTCTAACAAGGGCGAGGGTGATGACCTCCTGGAGTGCATCCTTCCCAAGGTCGCCGAGGTGCTCAAGTCCCTGGACGGAGAGACCAAGATCCAGCCCGCCCGGACCTTCAACTTCCTGGGCAACCTCTTCAACTGGTTGCACCTCCACACCTCCGAGGACCGCCTCCCGGACCTCGGATCCACCAACTCGTTGGAGTGGTGTGGGGAGCGCTACGACTCGCAGGATGTGCTGATCGTCGGCAACTGTGACTACGGTGGGCTCTCGTACGTCAGCACCGACTGGCGCGGCGACCGCTGCGGCCGCATCGCCTTCCGCTTCCTGGTGCAGTTCTAGACCCCTGGAGTCCTGGCACCTAGACTCCTGGTTAGAGGATCTGTTTCGTCTTGATCGCGATCACTCACGCAGAGTGGTCGTTTTTTTGTAGAGGAGAAAATCTCAGGAATGTGCTAAAATCGTTTTATCAACTATATTCATCTCTATGCTTCGAATCGCTATTAATGGCTTTGGCCGAATTGGTCGGACAACGCTCCGTGCCGCAAGTGAGCGCAAGGGTGTTCAGGTCGTTGCGATCAATGATCTGACCGATCCCGCCACGCTTTCGTATCTGTTAAAACACGACTCCGTTTTTCGTACCTGGAGCAAGTCTGTGAAGGCTGGCAAGGATTTCATCGAAGTCGACGGGGTGAAGATTCCCGTCTTCGCACAGAAAGATCCTGCACAGCTTCCATGGAAGGCACTCAAGGTCGATGTCGTGATTGAGTCGACAGGCTTTTTTCGAAAAAAGGCCGACGCACAAAAGCATATCGCGGCCGGTGCGAAGAAGGTCGTGATTTCCGCTCCCTCGGATGATGCGCCAACCTTTCTCATGGGCGTAAATCATGGCACCTGCAAAAAATCAGACACCGTCATTAACAACGCTTCGTGTACAACCAACTCGGCCGCCCCTGTGGCGCAAGTCCTTGCCGAAGCGATCGGCGTGAAGAAGGCGATGCTGACCACGATTCATTCTGTGACGGCGAGCGAAAATCTCGTGGATGGACTTCCGAGCAAGAAAGATGATCTGCGCATCGGACGCTCTGCCATGGTCAATATGATCCCCACCTCGACCGGGGCTGCCAAGGCAACCACGAAAGTCGTCACGAGCCTCAAAGACAAGTTCGACGGCATCTCAGTGCGTGTACCTTGTTTGGACGTTTCCCTCACGGACTTCACTTTTTTGATGAAGCGCAATACAAGCGTTGAAGAGATCAACAAAATTTTTAAGACGGCGGCGAAGTCGTCGCGATGGAAAGGGATTCTGGGGGTTACAGATGAGCCACTCGTTTCATCAGACTTTATTGGCTCCTCTTTTGGAGCGGTCGTTGACTTGGATCTCACCCGTGTGGTGGATGGTGATCTCGTGAAAGTACTCGCCTGGTATGACAACGAATGGGGATACACCCAGCGTCTGGTCGATATGGCTGTGCACGTAGGGAAACTTTAGTATGAGAAAGTCTACTGCCTTTGATGCATTTGCCGCAGGGTCCTATCAAGCGCTCGCTCCCGTTGGAGTCGTTTTGCTGCGTTTGATCATGGGTCTTTTATTTTTTTATGCCGGTTGGTCAAAATTGACTCCAGATGGTTGGAGCGCGGCGGGATTTTTGCAAAACGCGACCGGTCCATTCGCGGATTTGTTTCAAGGGCTTGCGGGAAACGGGCTCGTTGATGTTCTGAATATGTGGGGACTCACCCTTATTGGAGTTGCGCTCGTATTGGGACTGTTTGTGCGTACGGCTTCATTTTTTGGAATCATTGTGATGGGGTTGTATTACTTCGCTGACTTCGTTAGCAATACCGCCTATGGTCTTATCGATAAGCATATCGTGTATGCGTCTGTTCTCGTCCTTTTTCTTGTTGGTGGATTCGGTCATGTCTGGGGACTTGATGCACTTCTCGAGCGCCGACTCGATAGCCGAACGAAATGGATCAAGACATTTTTGGGGTAGAGGATTATGAAGCTGCGCAAGTTAGGGTCATCGATGAATCTGAAAGGCAAGCGTGTCTTGGTTCGTATTGATGCAAATGTCCCGATCGTGAAAGGACGTGCCGTGGACGGACCTCATGGGCGTATCGCTCGCAGCGCGGTAGATATTCAGTGGTTGTCACAACACGGAGCCAAAGTGATCGTCATGACTCATCTTGGTCGTCCACAGGGGCGACGCGTTGCCGCCTACTGTGTGAAGCCTGTGGCCAAACGGTTGGCGAGTCTACTGGGGATGCGTATTGAGGTCACACGATCTGTTGCCGGGAACGATGTAGAGAAATTTATTGCGAAGATGGCTCATGGGGATGTGCTCTTGCTTGAGAATCTCCGATTCGATCGACGGGAGGAAGAAAATGCTCCGTCGCTGGCTGAGGCACTGGCAAAATTTGGTGACCTCTATGTGAATGATGCCTTTGCGGTGTCTCACCGCGCGCATGCATCAGTGGATGCGATCACGGGGTTTTTACCGTCGTATGCGGGCCCCTTGTTGGCCAATGAAATTTCTGTTCTGAGCAAACTTGAGGAACACGTAAAGCGACCGTTTGTTCTCGTGCTTGGCGGCCTCAAGATGACGACCAAGCTTCCGATCATCGAACGGTTCTTGCCGCAACTCGATCAACTGATTGTGGGAGGGGCGCTGGCAAATGTGTTTCTTGTCGCGCATGGCAAGCGTGTTGGAAAGTCGGTCTACGAGGAAGAATCGATTGACTCGGCAAAACGTCTTCTCAAGAAGTACGAAAAAAAAATTCTGCTTCCGACGGATGTGGTGTGTGTCCGCTCCTTTCGTCGAGATGCCAAACAAGACGTGAAGAGCGTGGATGCCATAGGCGCAAGTGACCGCATCGTTGATATTGGTCCTGAGACACGTAAGCTGTTTTCCCAGGCCCTTGAAGGGAGCAAGACTATTTTATGGAATGGCCCGTTAGGATACTGCGAGATTGAGGAGTTTTGTGCAGGGACCCGAGAGGTCGCGCGCGCGATCGCCACACAAACTGGGCGAGCCACCACCATTGTGGGCGGGGGCGATACGCTTCCGGTAATCGAATCACTTAAACTCGCCGATAAATTTACTCTGCTCTCAACCGGCGGAGGCGCGCTTCTGGAATTTCTTTCAGGCGAGTCATTGCCAGGCGTTGAGGCTCTTACCATTTAGTCTATGACCATCGAATCCATTCACGCACATGAAATTTTGGACTCTCGCGGAAACCCGACGCTGAACGTAACCGTTTTGTTGAAAGGGGGACTTTCCGGTTCCGCATCTGTGCCAAGCGGAGCAAGTACGGGAGACCATGAAGCGCTCGAGCTACGCGACGGCGATCCGAAGCGATATCACGGCAAGGGGGTGCTCAAGGCTGTGGCCAATGTCCACAAGAAGATCGCACCGCTTCTTATCGGGATGAACGTGACCCGCCAGCGGGACATTGATGCCGCCATGATGGAGCTTGACGGGACGATGAACAAATCCAAGCTTGGAGCCAATGCGATTCTCGGCGTAAGTTTGGCCTGTGCCCATGCCGCGGCACGCGCCAAGAAGATGCCTCTCTACGCCTACATCCGGTGGGTCTACAATCTACAATCTACAATCTACAACCTTCCATTTCCCACCATGAACGTCCTCAATGGTGGAGCGCATGCCGGTTGGATTCTCGACTTTCAGGAGTTTATGATCGTCCCCAAGCAGAGCAAGTTTCGTGAACGGGTGCGAGCAGGGGCAGAGATTTTTCACGAATTGGGAACACTCCTCAAACAAAAAGGCCACTCGACATTGAAGGGCGATGAGGGCGGCTATGCCGTCCCTCTGAAGACAAATGAAGAGGCGTTCAAACTGATTATTGCAGCGATCAGACTGGCGGGGTATACGCCCGGCAAGGACGTATTCCTTGCGATGGATCCAGCGGTTTCCGAGATCTACAACGACAAGACAAAACGCTACCACTTGAAGGTTGAAGGCAAGACGTTGACCAGCGCGCAGATGATTGCCATGTGGGAGCGGTGGCTGAAGAAGTATCCGATCGTGAGTCTGGAAGACGGGCTTGATCAAGACGACTGGGACGGATGGGTGCAACTCACCAAGCGTCTCGGCAAAAAAGTTACGCTTGTGGGAGATGATTTTTTGGTGACTAATGTCGGTCGACTCGCCAAGGCCATTGAGATGAAGGCGGGCAATGCGATCCTTATCAAGCTCAACCAAATCGGAACGCTCTCGGAGACAATCGACGCCATCATGCTTGCCAAACAATACGGATGGAAGGTGAGCGTCTCTCACCGTTCAGGCGAAACAGAAGACACCACCATCGCCGACCTTGCGGTGGCGGTGAACGCCGACTACATCAAGACGGGTTCTTTGTCTCGCTCCGAGCGTCTCGCAAAGTATAATCGTCTTATGGAGATTGAGGAGGAGATTGGATAGTTTTAGTAAAAACGACGTTATCGGGTTGACCAGATTTAAAACCGATCGTTTGACAAAACGCTCGGTTTTTGGTATATGACATCGTCGTTGCACAGCCGTAATATTTCGGTTTTGCACGCACACCGACCGGCAGCTGCCGGTCACCGGCACGGCGGAACCGTGCAAGTCTTCACCTCTGGCAGAAACCCACGCGGCTTGTTCAGTCAGGCCACAAAGGAAGTCTATGCTAGATGTGCGGAGGTACCATGCCCATTTCCAAATGGGTCAAAAAGCTGATCGATCGCGTGAACGGATCCGACGGAGAAGACGGCGCCGAGGTCATCATGGACCGCTGGCCTCTGATGCTCCGTCTCGCACGTCTCATCCGCGGCGACGACACTGTCCTCC
>Ga0208373_1002619_pt1 | contig 19419 bp, 15 predicted proteins | sample RifOxyC2_FD_184036 | JGI IMG/M metagenome (GOLD analysis project Ga0208373, IMG submission 184036) | Soil microbial communities from Rifle, Colorado - Rifle Oxygen_injection C2 (SPAdes) | ecosystem: Environmental > Terrestrial > Deep subsurface > Rock core/Sediment | place: Rifle, Colorado... | reverse complement strand
TCTTTTGCTGTCCAGGGGCTACATTCCGACCGGAGTCGCAGCGGCATCCGGCGCCGCCGCGGGCGGTTCCCTCCTCGCGAGGTTCAAGGAAGGCATGGGCAAGGTGAAGATCGCCGAGTTGATCCTCTTCACCAAGCAGTTTCGCTCGATGATGCAGGCGGGGGTGCCGATCCTCCGGATTCTCCAGGTTCTCGAAAACCAGACCCAAAACAAGATACTGAAAGGGGCCGCCGGGCTTATCAGCCAGGACATCCGGGCGGGCGCCACGCTCTACGAGGCGATGAAAAAGCACCCCGCGCTTTTCTCGCCCCTTTACCTCAGTATGGTCAACGCGGGCGAAGTCAGCGGCACCGTCCCTGAAATACTCGGGCGCCTGATCGACATCATCGAACACGAGGCGAAGATCAAGTCGGACATCAAATCCTCTCTTCAGTACCCCAAGATCGTGCTGGGTGCGCTGGCCGTTGCTTTTTTTGTTCTGTTGACCTTCGTCATTCCTAAATTTGCTTCGATTTTTGCCAAGACGGGGTTGACGCTGCCGCTTCCCACGCGGATGGCCATGCTGATGTATCAGGGGATCGCCAATTACTGGTACATCCTGATCGGGGGGGTGGTAGGACTGATCCTGGCGTTCCGCGCCTACGTTAAAACCCCCAACGGCCGCTATGTGCTGGACGCCTTTTCCCTGCAAGTCCCCCTCTTCGGCCCCCTGTTCCAGAAGGCGGCGATGTCCCGGTTCGCCAGCATCTTCGCGATCCTGCAGGCCAGCGGCGTCAACGTGATGCAGGCGATGGAGGTTCTCTCCGGGACCATGGACAACACCGCGATCTCCCGTGAATTCGACCGGGTCCGCGAAAAGATCAAGGAGGGTCAGGGGATCTCGGGCCCCTTGAGCACGGCCAAATACTTCACGCCGATGGTCGTGGACATGGTTGCCATTGGCGAGGAGTCCGGAAACATCGAGGACATGCTCCGCCAGATCGCCATCCATTATGATGACGAGGTCGCCTACGCGGTCAAGCGGCTCTCGGACAATATCGGCCCCATCCTGCTGGTCGGGCTGGCCGCCGTCGTCGGGTTTTTCGCGTTGGCGATCTATATGCCGATGTGGGACATGACCAAGATGGTCAAATAGTGAAACGGAAAAAATTCCCAATCAGTCCTTATATTCTGATCCCGTTTCTGATCGAGCACTTTCTGTGGAGAAGTCGGGAAGGGATCTGACAGTCTCCCCTCGGGCCGGGGGCATTCAGGCCCGGGCGGCCCATATACTCGGCATCAACCCGCGCAGTCTCTGGCACCGGGTCAAGAAGCACGGGATCGACATAGCATCACTCAAAAGGCTACAAGATTTGTAGCTTTTGCTGCAAACTTTGGATATTGGGACTTGCAGGTGAGCTGGCTCGCTCGCCAGCGGGTCACCACCTTCACGGGATTTCATTGAAAAACCGTTGATTATCAATTGTTTGTGGCTGTGGACTTGTTTCATGGACCCGATCCATTATTTCGCTTGATTCTGGCACGGCATGTGCTGTAATAGCGGTAAGGGAATTATAAGTGGGGGGGGGGTGAAGATTCGCGTCGGTCTGAGCTCGGTAAACGAAAAAACACGGACAGAGCAATCCATCAAGCCATTTCATAAAATGAAGGAGGAATGAATATGTTGAAAAAGAGAAATCAAAAAGGTTTTACTCTGATCGAAATCATTGCCGTCTTGGTCATCCTGGGGATCCTGGCTGCCGTAGCCATTCCGAAGTATTTTGACATGCAGACAACAGCTAAACAAAAGGCTATCGATGGTGCGGTAGCCGCTTTGCAATCAACCGTGGCGCAGGAGTATGCGCAGGGGCTTTTAAATGGCACATATACCGCAACCTCCGGTCCCCCCGCAGCAACTGTTACTGTTGGGGATTTTGTAGGAACCTACACTAATGGCGCAACTGTAACCGTAACGGTTACTAGTGGACCCACTGGTTGGAACACATCAGGTTCCCCTACCGTTACTAAATCATTTATCTTACGCTAATAAAGCGTCCTGTTTCCAGATGTGGGCGCAATATAGTTGTGATGGTTGTGTAAATTTTATATTAGAGCAAAATGCCAGTATTGAAAAGCGATAGCTGTCACAAATTGTGACAGCTATCGCTTTGTTTAGGGGACCTCGCATGCATCTGAAAGAATTCGGACTGAAGACAATTTTCCTCAAGGCCATTATTCCGTGTGCGATTATTCTGATCACCCTTTTTGCCTACAGCGATGTCCAGCATCATCAGTTTCTCAATTTTGATGATTACCTCTGTGTCACTGAAAACGGCTATGTCCAAAACGGATTGAATCTCGAAGGCATCCGGTGGGCCTTTGGCTTTACGGGCGTTGCCTACTGGCCCCTCACCTGGATTTCCCATATGCTGGATTGTCAGTTATTTGGTCTTGTGCCGGGCCCGCATCACATGGTCAATGTGGCCATACATATTCTGAATGCCCTTTTTTTATTCCTGATTATTTTCCGTATGACCGGGGCTCAATACAAGGCCGCCGCCATTGCTCTCCTGTTCGCCCTACATCCACTCAATGTGGAATCGGTTGCCTGGGTTGCAGAAAGAAAAAACGTCTTGAGCACGCTGTTTTTCATGATCGCGCTTTATGCCTACGTTCATTATGCCGAGAAGAAAAAAATATGGATGTATTGTCTTGTTTTGTTTGCGTACACGTCAGGCCTTATGAGTAAACCAAGCATTATAACTTTTCCTTTTCTTCTTCTGATAGTGGACTACTGGCCGCTGGGAAGATTCGGGAAAGGGGATGTTTGCTATTCCGTTGATGCTGTGGGGACGACACCCTGCCGGCGTTTCCTTATCAGGTCTCTTGTTTTCGAAAAGATTCCACTTATCATCCTGTCTTTGATTTCATTCGGTCTGTCTATTTTATCCATGTCGAAGTTTGACATTGTTATCAAGCCTGATTCCGTTCCGGTGGGTTTGAGAATCTCTAATCTCTTTGTTTCCATTGTGAAATATCTGAGGGATATGGCATGGCCCTTCGAATTATCGATCTACTATCCTTTCCCCAAATCGATTCCGGCAGCGAATTTTTTATTAGCCTTGTCATTTGTCGTTTTAATTACCTTCATGACCTTCATACTGAGAAAAAATCGCCCTTGGCTGTTTACGGGCTGGTTCTGGTTTCTGATTGCCCTGGCGCCGGCAGGTGGCCTGATCCAGGATGGGCTCTGGCCGGAAATGGCCAACCGGTATATGTATATCCCGATGACCGGCCTGTTTCTGATGTTGGTATGGGAGTGTGATGCAAGGATCAGGGGCGGGTACTCCAAGATCTTAAAAGCTATTCTTTGTTGTGCCCTGCTGGTTTATTTTATTTCCCTGACAAAGGTACAGAATCTCTATTTCTCCAACAGTTATGCCTTGTTTACAAGGGCAGTAGCGGTGACGAAAGATAATTTCGTCGCTTATAATAACATCGGCGATGCACTGGTACGATTAAACAGAACCGATGAAGCTATGATCTATTTTGTTAAGGCCATTGCCCTTAATCCGAAATTTGAAGCCGCTCTAACTAATTATGGCTTATGTTTGGCGAAGAAGGGAGATTATATAAATGCCGATACATACTTTGTACGTGCAATTGCCATAAACCCTAAATATACGCTTGCATACGTCCATCTTGGTTGGAGCCAGTATAAGAGGGGTTATCTTGACGAGGCAAAAAGACTTTTAGGGAAGGTCTTGGAACTTGAACCGAATGATCGCAATGCGCACAACAACTTGGGGGTTATCCTTGTGGGACAGGGCAAGACTGAAGAGGCAATCCGGCATTTCCAGAGTGCGGTTGATAAAAGGCCGTATTATCTTGAGGGCAGGGTCAACTTATCTTTTGCATACGAAAAAGCCGGACTCTATGATCGAGCCATTGCGGAGTATGAAGCTCTAAGCAAAATGGCAGAGGCCGACAAAGGAATAACCAATTATCGAATAGCAGGCGTGTTTGCACAGCAGAATAAATTAGAGAAATGTAAAAGCTATCTTGAAATTTCGCTGAAGCACGGTTTTAATGTGTTTGAACATTTAAAGTCGGATGAGCGATTCAAGACTTTCAAGGAGACAGCGATTTACACTCAATTCCTGGCAAATCAAGAAGTAAAGCGTCATTAACACGAACCTTAAAGTGAGACGAGAGGACTTTGCCAATCGAATGATTGACTTACTGAGTTATCCGGTGTAACAAGGATTTCTCTGAATCATGTCCTAAGCAGAAGACACTATGACACCAAATCCCAGCGATGGACGCCAATATGAAAACATAACCGGTCACAGATATTATCCTATATCCCTGATCGCCTTATTCTTCCTGCTCCTGATCGGCTATTTCATCGCCTGGCCCATCCAGATGACCGACACCGACCTGTGGTATCACCTCTCCGGCGGGAGGTATTTCTGGCGTCACGGGACGATTGCCCGTGACGCCTTCTTTTCCTACATCACCCCACCCAAGTCTTGGTACAATTACTACTGGCTGTTCCAGGTCGTCGTTTACAAGATCTTCCAATGGACGGATTATTACGGCCTGATTGCTCTGCGGTGCCTCCTTTATTTCCTGACCACCCTGTTCATCTGTCTTTCCTTTGCCCACCGGCACGAGAACCGGACGGAACTGCTGTTCGGTCTTTTCCTGTTCGTCGCCTGCGCGGTTGTGATCCTCTCCCGGGAAATGGCGGTGCGGCCGCACCTCTTTTCCTATCTTTTCATCGTCGTTTTTCTCTTCATTCTGGAATTCAAGCGGGGCAAGATCTGGCTCCTCCCTATTCTGGGGATCTTCTGGTCCAATATCCACGGCATCGAATACCCGGTAATGTTCCTGATTGTCTTCGCCTACCTCGCGGAAATCTACTGGCGGCAGTTCAGAAAAATACTGCCCGGGAGCGCAGTGGGAAAAAAAGAAAAATGGCTTTTGATCTCTATTTTTTACACCATTTTCATCACCCCCGGTGTGATCGACCTCGTTCAGACCCCGTTCATCGTCTCCTTTCAGAACGCCGCTTACCAGCACCTGTATGTGTCCGAGTTACTCCCCATCCCTTTCCGTAACTTTTTTATCTTTGCCCCAGTCTCTGTCCAGGGATTGATCTCCTCGTTGCAGAATCTCATCGTGCTTTTGGTGGCGGCTTTCCTGCTGATCGGCCTGTGGAAAAGGAAGCTGCGGATCAGCCACGCCATTCTTTTTATCGGTGCCATCCTGCTTCTGGCCAAACATGGCCGGTTTTCCTGTGAGTTCACGCTCTTGTCCATCCCGCTACTGCGCCATGGCGCGCACATGATCGCTGAAAGGATTCAATTTCCACGCAGGGTTGTAGCTTTCACCCTCCCCGTCGTGGTGGTACTCCTCCCGCTTCTGGTCTTCCACAGCATGATGGGCAACAGACCGGCGTACCCTTTTTCCCCATCAAACCTCCCCACCGGGGTTATCCGGTTCCTGAACCAGCATGCTGCAGGTGGAAAGATTCTCAACGAAGCGAATACTGGAGGATATTTCCCCTGGGCGTTGAGCCCGAAATTCAAGATATACATGGATATGCAGATGTCCATTTTCAGCGATACGGATTTTGCCGCTGCGAGCAATGCCTTTTTCGATGCCAACGCCTTCAAGACATTCATCCAGAAATACGATCCTTCCTTTATTTCTGTTTCCCTGAACAGACCTTATTTTAAGAAAGTCGTTGCGATCGACTCGCGATTCGTGCCCGTCTTTTTCGACCAGGCGGAACTTTTATATGTCAATAAATCCCATCACGCTGACTTGGCCGAGCGATATGCCTTGAAAGCCATCGATCCCTTCCATTACGGGGAGGTCATATATGCGGATGAAAGCGCTGAAAAGCTCTCGGAGATTTTTTCCGAAGCATCGAGGATACTTGACCAGGACCCTGCAAATTATAGAGCTCACCATATCCTTTCGAGCATCTCAGTCGTCCGCCGGCAATACGATAAAGCTCTGTTTCATGCGGAAGCGATCATTCGGTTTTATCCCGAGCAGTCTCACGGCTACGCATTGAAGGGCGACGCGCTCTTCTGGATGGGGCGGTATGAAGAGGCCGCCTGCCGCTATAAAAAGGCCCTGGATATGGGGCGAACGTCAAAGGCGGAAAACGTGTATTGGAATCTGCATGCATCCTATAGCAACTTGAAGGAATACAAAAAGGCCTACGGGGTGCTTTCAAAATACGTCAACCCGTTTAACCTGAATACGGACTATAAGGAAATCTATCAACTGGGGATGTCTGCGTCGGCCGTCGGGAAGATCAGAGAGGCCGTCACATTCTTGAAAATCGCCAGGATTAAGGTACCGCCCACGGATACGGAGTATGTCCAAAAAATTGACAAAAACCTGGAGATACTGGGCAGCGATCACCGATAGGTTCCACCCCTGGCGTTGACTACGGGTTTGGGAATGAAGTCCTCGTTACAGGTGTTGTGGATCAGAAAGACGGCAGGATCGGGAAGCCGCCAGGACGCCGACGACCTGGCGCAGGAGATCTTCCTGCGCGCTTTCGAGCAGTTGCCCCGCTTCGATCCGGAGCGAAGCTTTTACACCTGGATATACACCATAGGCCTGAATCTCATCCGCAATCACCTGAAAAAACACGGACGGGAGATGGCCCGGGGAAACGCGGCGCGGAACTCTCCCGAAGCGGGGATAGATCATGGCGCTAAAGCGGAGCAGGATATGATGCAGGTGCAGGAAATCAGTCGTCTGGAAATCTGCCTGCAGAAGCCGGCCGACCGGCGCCCGGTGTTAAATGCCGGTTTCACCCCGCCCGCCGGGAAGAGGAAACGGCCGAGGGTTCTCACATGCATCGTTAATCGTCTTTCCGGGAAGGAGATGGATGAGGAAATCATCGCAGGGGAGGCATAGTATCCCCTGCCGCAATATCCTCTCCCTGCCGCGGTAGAGAAAGATGGCCCTGCTCTCTGGATACTCGTCCCGAAATGATTTGAGACCTCTAAGATCAGAAGGTCTGATCGTCGCGGTGTTTTTCACCTCCAACGCCCACAGTCCCTGGGAGCCATAGACGACGAAATCGACCTCGACGCCGGAGCGGGTTCTCCAGAAATAGAGATCGCTTTTTTCCTGTGAATAGGCGAGCCATCCCCTCAGGTGCTGGGCAACAAGCCCTTCCAAAGCTTGCCCGTCTATCTCCTCGGGAATATCCAGTGGCCCCCGCGGCCGCAAGGATCTGAAGACCCCGGCATCAAACAGGTAGAATTTAGGATGCCCGGCGAGCCCCCGCTTTGCCCTCCGTGTGAAGACGGGCAGGCGGAACCCGAGGAGGATATCCTCCAGAATAGCCGTATATCCTTCCACCACCTTCCTTTCCACCATGCATTCCCGGGCGACGTTGCTCAGGTTAAGGATGGAGGCATGGGAAAAGCTGATCGCCTCCAGGAAACGTGAGAAATTCCCGATATTCCGCACCAGTCCTTCCATCTGTACCTCTTCCCGGAGATAGAGGGCAGCATAGGAGCGCAATACGTCTTCCGGGTTCACCGAGGAATAAACGAGGGGAAGCAGACCACGCTGAAGCGCCTCCTCCAGACAAAAGCGCTCCCCAAGCTCGGAAGCCAGGAAAGGATGCATGGTTTTCAGCAACGCCCGACCACCCAGCATGTCCACGCCCGTCCTTTTCAGCTTGCGCGCACTCGAACCGGTCAGGACGAATGTATAGCCCTGTTTTTCCTCAATGAGTTGGTGGATAACGGAAAGCAGCTCCGGAACTTTCTGTATTTCGTCGATCACAAAACATTTTTGCCCCCCTTGACCGCGAACGACCTCGGCAAGGCGCTCAGGTTTTGCCGAAAAGGAACGAACCATTTCGGGATCGAGCAGATCGACATAGCAGGCGTCCGGAAAGCGTTGTTTCATGAAAGTTGATTTTCCCGTCCCTCTGGGGCCGAAGAGGAAGAAACTTTCGGCAGGCGGGGCAAAAAATCGGGTAATCGTTTCCATAATGCGCCTCATAATGGGATTGTCAGTTCCATTATGACTGTAATCGCTTTAATGTCAAGGATTACTTCACAACACCAAGGGTCTTGCCTTGACAGTTATTCCGTTCGATCCCTGGTTCCGTCGTTCGACGCTGCAACTGGCTTTGCCAGGCCTTGATATCTTCTATCGCACGTCGATTAAACACCGCATCTCCTCCCAGTCACAATTGATCTAAAAACATATTACGAATTAAAGTGGCACTTATTATGTCAAAACATGAATTAAAGTTAATGATTTTAAATCGCGATGTTCGACAATAGGGAAATCGGGAGGAGATCCTCCATGAATTCAGAGCCTCCGGGCGGGCGAATTCCCCCTATTTCACGCTTGACGTAAAACGTAAGAGAGTGTATTCCCCGGGGCATGATTCCGATCATCATTTCCTGTAGGCATACCGAAAAGCTCTACAATGGTGGGAGGGCGCCCCGTTTTCAAGCCATTATGCAGAGCAGACTGAGCGGCGATTGCAGATACTCGACAGTGCCACCTGCATCGAAGATCTGATGAATCTTCCCACCATGCCGCGCCTGACACATGCATAAGGCCGCAGTCAATTCATTGGGGGAACGACGGCAGGGTCGGGAAGCCCCTCGACATCAGCGCTGAGCGTTAGGGAAGGCACCCTATGGAAAGGCAGGAGGAGCGGGAGATCATCGATCGGGTGCGCGGGGGGGAGCAGGCGGCCTTCGCAGTACTGGTCGATGCCTACGCGAAACCGATCTTCAACCTGGCCTTCCGGATGACGGGAAGCCGCCAGGACGCCGACGACCTGGCACAGGAGACCTTCCTGCGCGCTTTCGAGCAGTTGCCCCGCTTCGATCCGGAGCGAAGTTTTTATCCCTGGATTTACACCATAGGCCTGAATCTCATCCGCAATCACCTGAAAAAACACGGACGGGAGATGACTCGGGAAAACGCGGCGTGGAACTCTTCCGAAGCGGGAATAGATCATGGCGCTAAAGCGTCGCAGGATATGATGCAGGCGCAGGAAATCAGTCGTCTGGAAATCTGCCTGCAGAGGCTGCCGACCGACCTGCGCGAAGCCGTTGTCCTGAGATTTTATCAGAACCTTTCCTTCGAAGAGATTGCAACGATCTCGGAGGCCTCCCTGAGCGCCGTCAAGATGCGGGTATCCCGCGGCCTGGATCAATTGAAAAGGGAATGGGGGCAGATTATGCCTTGACAGTTATTCCGTACCCTGTGTTAAAAATAATTGTGACTTTTCTCTAACTTGGGTTGTATATAGGGTAAGAAATAAAATCATCACCGGGATAGAAAGAATCTATGGGAAATCATCAGGACACCATCGGCCTCAGAAAGCCAACGCCCGCCATCGGGCCGCCGGATAGTCTAACCCCTTTGGAAGCGAGGGCGTCAGCAGACAGAATGAACGAAGACTTCAGTGAATGCAGGGATCTGATTCAACGGATGGAAGCGGCGCCGCAGATGAGCCCCCCCTCGGGCTTCACGGCGCGGGTCATGGCGCGACTGCCGGAACAGGATGCGGGCCTTCTGTCTCAATTGAAAAGGGCGCTGGCTGCACAGGCCGGAGATGGATTCAACTTCGGAGGAGCCTGGAAAATCGGCGCCGTCAGTAAAACGGAGTGTTCTTTTTATTTTTTTATCACGGGTTTCTTTTACCTGATCATGGGGATCGTATTGATGACAGGATTTAAAGCGCTCGGTTCTGGTACGGCTGGGATAGAGATGGAATGGATAAAACTACAACCACATCTTACCATTGGTGCGGCGATATGGCTTCTTGCTTTGGGAATGGTATTGATGATGGACGGCAGCATCGCGATAAAGATAGCCAAAAATGGGACGTGGCTTTATATTTTTTCCACCGTTTTCAATGGCATATTGATGTGGCTCTATCTGCAAGCTCCTTACGCCGGGGTGCTTATCATTGGATTTGTGGCGACGAGCGCGTTCATGGGAGTTATGCTTGCCCTTGCAGTTCAAAAAATGGAGTTGAAGCCGGCAAGATGAAAACAGGGGGAATCATGAGAAACCGACTTAAGAGCAATAAAGGATTAACACTAATCGAATTGATTGCCACATTAATTATTGTCGCGATCATGAGCGCAGTGGTTTTTTCCAGAGGATCAAGTACAAATGATGCAAATCAGGTTTCAGAATTAGATATATTAAAGAATCACCTGCGATATGCGCAATTGAGGGCATTAGGTGATAATGCAGACTGGAAGATTGATTTCCAAAGTGGCAGCTACACTCTTTACAACGGTGACACATCCAACCCGGGAGGCTGGATTTTGTCGCCATTACCTTCGGATGAGGGCATGGGTTCGTCTACGCATACTTTAAAAGAAGTTACACTCACAACATATCCCACAACGATATCTTTTAATTCATGGGGCGTTCCAACCACCGGAGGAACAGGGTCGTTATCAATAACCCTATCCGGAGGCAAGACTATTACAATAACGTCTAATACAGGATTTATACCATGAAAACCAAGAACGGATTCACGCTTATCGAGGTTATTGTAACAATCGTCATTTCCGCAATTGTGGGGACCCTGATATTATCCTATTTGGGGAACTCGTTAACTCAGAGCGGCGCTCCGTTAGCACGGTTCCAACAAGCGACTGGGTTGCACAAAGCCATGGAAATTATCACTGCCGACTACAGAAAGAATTACAAGCCACCTATTTGGAAGCCTGCAACGGGGTATACAGTGGGGGCCATTGTGGTGCCGACGACCGTAGACAAGGTCGGTAGCAATCCAAATTATATTAGTTATTTTTATAAATGTACAACTGCCGGCCAGAGTGGAAGCACAGAACCGGTCTGGACAACGAACGCAACCTATCCGGCAGATGGGACAACTCATATTGCGGATGGGACTGCCCAATGGGCACAAACATACGTGTTGGAAGGGTTGAAAAATGAAATTGGAGTCGGGTCTAAAACAAGCTATAAGACCGTCCCTGTTAACTACACTGTTGTGATGAACGGGTACATTGCACCGGATCCGAGTAACCCTGCCACGTTTTTAAATTCAAATTCAACGCCGCCAAGATATGATCTTCTAAAGGTAACCATAAAAAACGACCTGGGTGAGACACTGACTACCCTGTTTACGGGACAATGAAGGTGAATGCAGATGCTAAAATTAATTAGGCAACAGAAAGGTTTTAGTCTGATTGAGGTTATAGTTGTACTAATCCTGGTCGGCTTATTAGCGCCCTTAGCCAGTCTGGGAATTGTCTCAATTGTTAAGAGCTTTATCTTCACAAAAACCACTGCTGAAGTCACCTTGAAGGGTCAAGTTGCAATAACAATCCTTGCCAAGGAGTTCTCAAATGCGAGTGACATTACCGTTAACAGTAGCTCCGACGTGACCTATTCTGTTTACAGGGGCACTTTGACTCCAGAAACGCACCAGGTACATAAGTCAGGTACAGAAATATTGATAAATACCGACATATTAATCGATAAGGTTAATAATTTTTCCGTAACTTATGACGCCACTAATAAATTGATCGATATTTCAATCACCCTTATTGGACCGGACGGGACCAACATGTCGTTTTCAGACCGTATCACACCCAGAAACATGTAATTTTCTATGAGGTTATACGATGAGGCGAATATTCAATAATTTCAAAAGCAGGGCGAATAGCTTGAACATGGGAATAAATAATCGATGTAGTAGCCAGCGGGGTGCAATACTCGTCGTATTGATAGTAACCATGGTAATTGCTGCTGTCTTAGGGACAAGCATGATATATTTTACATCAACATCAACGTTTTCTGAACTCTTTGCGAATAGTCGGGCGCGTGCTTATTATCTTGCCGAGGCAGGTGGGCGTTATGCGACGCCCATTATTATAAGCGATTTGGCCAAAGGTGTAGCGGCGTCAGATACACAAGCAAGGCTAAATAAAACCTTTAGTTTTGATGGCAATAACCAAGTAGAAATCACTGTCATAAAGAATGACCTCAATAACACTACCACACTTACCTCTGTGGGGAAGGTTCCGACAGGAGGCTGGTTTTATACAAAACAGCAGTTAAAATGGACGATCAGTTACGCATCAATGGGATTCACGACAAACTTTGAGGCAAGACCACTTTCGGATTACTGGGCCTTCGATAGCACTGGTAGTGAAGCTTCTATAAAGAAAGACGGAGGTTCCTCCTCTTTAGCGCTTAAAGTCGACGTTAGCGATCCAGAAGCGCTTATAGGATTAAAATGGTCTGGTTCCGCAGTCAATTTCAATTTGTCAAACATCTGGACCGCGAACGGTAATTTGCTCAGTTATGATGTACAGGTGAAGGTTGCATCGTCCCCAAGCGGCAACATCACGGATCAGGATTTTTTCCTGACCGGCTTGTCTTTCCGGCTTGACATGAATAATACGGACATAAACAAAGATGACGATAAATATTATGGATTATCGTTTTTCTGGGCGAAGAGCATCTCCGGGATGACTCCCGCTACTTCAGCCACAGGAACATCTTTGAAGACTATGGTATCAGTCCTCGAGGATGACAAAACGTATGTAATTCTTTTTAAAAAAATTGGAAACACCCTTACTCTAATCGATTACACGGAGCTAACTGTATCGGAGTACCCAAATCTTGTTGCTTACAGCCCCCCCTTTGATAATAGGGTAAAAAATCATAATTATGCCATCGGCGATATTGTCTGGCCTTTGGCCCCCAATGGTAGACATTATCGATGCATTGTCGCCGGACAGAGCGTGAATTCAACTACGGAACCAGCATGGCCGAATACCGACGGAGGTCAAATAGTAGATGGTACAGTGACATGGCAAGAGTCAAAAGCAGGAACACAGTTGAATAGTTGGTCCACATTATTGGTTATGGTGAGAGAGGGCTTCACTGATCCTCCCACAAATAGTATACGAAGAAACAGCTTAACGGCATATGTGCAGGGAAGTAGCGTTTATCCAAGGGACACAACTCCAATCAGATGGGTGTCGTCGGAACTTGTTGTTCCTACCCCAAACTTTTCGTATGTGAAATGGTTTCTGCCTCAATCAGGGGCTCCCCCGGAAGTCCAAAGCAATCCCTGTGATCTAACGTACTTACCAAACCATTGTTCCCCTGAAGTATCAGAAACAATATTAGATAGCACTCAGACTCTGACAACGTATGCTTTTGATACTCGCTCTCCTAACGAAATTGGGCTTCACTCGTTTCAAAACTCAAATGCAGCAAGAGAAATTTTCCTGGATGATCTTGCAGTGCAATTGCCAGGAGGAGGTGGAGGAACAGGAGGGGTTGTCAGCCAGCAGCATTAATTGAAGGGGACAGAGGGACGTTTGCGGGCCGGTTTGGTTCGTGCTTAAATGGGGACGGTTCTAATTTGCGGACGAGCAGGGATATAATGGACCGCATAGAGAGGGACGCTGTTAACTTATTAACTTCCTTTGCAACGCTGAAAATACGGTCTATCGAAGCGCATTGTGCAAAGGTTTCTCCCAGGGGATTCTGCCTGATCGGAAGTTAATAAGTTGAAGGCGTTCCGTGGGCTTGCAGGAAAACGTGCGTGATTTCGTTTATATCGGTCCGGATGGCGGAGATATTGCCCTCTCCCGTCTTTTCGGTGGACCAGAGGGGCGTGCGTTTTTCGTTGCCGGGTGCGGGATCCTCGCCCACGCTCTTGTCCAGGTCGATGGTGACCGTGTACTGGTAGATCTCACCGGCCTGCTTCACGGCAAGTACTGAGAGGGTCAAAGACGGCTTGCCGGGAGTCTTCTGCCAGAGATCCTGCGGCAGGCTTTTGACGCCGGCCTTCGCCAACTTGGCGACCAGATCATCGCGGACCGACTCGCCGGTGAGCCCGTTGCTGGCGATATCGGGATTGGGAATCTCGACTTGGACGAGGACGCCGTCGAGGCGCGTTATCTCGTTGCCATAGATGATCCTCATCACGCCGACCTTAAGCCTTGTCGGCACATCGAACTTGACCGCCAGGAACACGCTCAGCAGCAGAACCAGAAGGGACACCAGTGACCGGTTGCTCATGATTTTCCACCTTTTCGGGAATCCTCCTCCCGACATCATTGTTAATAAAAGCAGGTTGTACGGTTTGCAGTATAGGAAGGAGATCGCTCCGTGTCAACAAGAATTGGATCAGACTTGCAAATTCAATTTGACAAATGATCGGATTTTCTTTATAATATCCAATGTTTCAGAAAAGATTATCACAAAAATTGTCGTTGCTTGCCCGGCAATTTTCCGTGGTGACGGGTACGGTACCACGCCAATCCGGGAAGGCCACGCTTGCGAGAATGGTTTTCCCGAAGCATGAATACGTCGATCAGACGGACAAGTTTCCGGCAAGCGGCGGATCAACAGCAATAACGCTTTTTAATGAAAGGAGAATGACCATGTTTTGTTTTCAATGTCAGGAGACAGCCAAAAACAGCGGCTGTACGATCAAAGGGGTCTGCGGAAAACCGGAGGAAACTGCCGATTTGCAGTATTCATTGATATTTGTACTGAAGGGGATGGCGGTTTATGGAGAAAGGCTCAAGGAGTTGGGCGCCCCGGACCGGACGAACAGTGTTTTTATCGCTCAGGGACTATTTTCCACCATCACCAACGCCGGCTGGGACAACGACCGTTTCGTCGCGATGATCCGCGAAAGCCTCAAACGCCGGAATCAGCTCCGGGAAAAATTCCTTGCCGCCTGGAACGCTAAAAACGGTCGTGATTTTGACGGGGCGCTGCCCGAAGCAGCCACCTGGTTTGCCGACGATGAAGCCGCCTTTACCGAAAAGGGCAAAACCGTGGGAGCTTTGGCGACTGCAAACGAGGACGTCCGCTCCCTGCGGGAACTATTGACGATCGGGATCAAGGGCGTGGCCGCTTATGCCGAGCACGCCGCGGTTCTTGGATTTCACAAGGACGAGATCGATGACTTCATCATGACGGCGCTCGCCTCGACAACCAAAGATCTGTCGGTGGACGAAATGGTTTCTCTGGTCATGAAGGCAGGCGGAACCGCCGTCACCACGATGGCGCTTTTGGACGAGGCCAACACCAAGACCTACGGCAATCCGGAAATCACCAGCGTCAACATCGGCGTTCGCAACAACCCCGGCATCCTGATCAGCGGCCATGACCTCAAGGACATGGAGGAGCTGCTGAAGCAGACCGAAAATTCCGGCGTCGATATTTACACCCACGGGGAGATGCTCCCGGCCAATTACTACCCCGCCTTCAAAAAATACAGTCATTTCGTCGGCAACTACGGAAGTTCCTGGTGGCATCAGAATGAGGAATTCGAGTCTTTCCACGGTCCGATCCTGCTTACCACCAACTGCCTCATCCCGGTAAGAAAGGAAAATACCTATCTTAACCGCCTGTTTACAACCGGCGTTCCCAGCTATCCCGGGGCAAAGCATATTCCGGATCGCGCCGCGGGGGGCGCCAAGGATTTTTCGGAGCTCATCGCCCTTGCCAAAAAATGCGCCGCTCCGACGGAGCTGGAAACTGGCGCGATCGTCGGCGGGTTTGCCCACAACCAGGTGCTGGCCCTGGCCGACAAGGTCGTCGCGGCAGTCAAATCAGGGGCGATAAAGCGCTTTGTCGTGATGGCCGGCTGCGACGGACGGCAGAAAAGCCGCGGTTACTTCACCGAGGTTGCGGAAAATCTCCCGAAGGACACGGTTATCCTCACGGCAGGCTGCGCGAAATACCGCTACAACAAGCTCAACCTTGGCGACATCGGCGGGATTCCCCGCGTGCTCGACGCCGGTCAGTGCAACGACTCCTACTCGCTGGCCGTCATCGCCCTGAAACTCAAAGAGGTCTTCGGACTGGCCGACATCAACGACCTGCCGATCTCCTACGACATCGCCTGGTATGAACAGAAGGCCGTCGCGGTATTGCTCGCATTGCTCTTTCTGGGCGTGAAGGGCATCCGCCTGGGGCCGACCTTGCCGGCCTTTCTTTCCCCGGCGGTAGTTAACGTTCTCGTCGAAAAGTTCAATATCAAACCGATCGGTTCGGTTAAGGACGACATTGACGCAATGATGGCAGGGAAATAGCCATGTTTTCCGGATAAGCTGAAGGCTGGGGGCTCAGGGTCTGAATTGGCCCTTTGCCTTCAGTTTTCAGCAGCCGCAGTTCCGCTCCGAGAAAAACTCCCTCGATCTTCCAATATCGGCGGCGGTCTCCTGGAATCCCTTTTCTTCAAACATAAAAGTCCTCGTCATAATGTTTTCCTCTTGGAGATTTTGAATCAATCTGTCACCGCTGCGCCAGGCAGCACGCTTGGCCTGGCGATCGTTTCATCGCACGACCACCCGCCCCCCATGCTTTGATACAATGCGACGGTGTCGGCCAGACGCTGGGCCCTCGCCGCGATCAGGGCGATGGCGGTTTGCTCCGCCTGCTGCTGTGCGATGAGCAGTTGCAGATAGCTGACCGCGCCCAGGGCATACTGTTGCCGCGTCAGTTGCAGCGACTCCTGCGATGATGCGTCGGCGGCGGCTTGCGCCGCCAGGGTCTGCGCGTCGTTGTCGAGTGCGCGCAGCACATCGGCCACGCTGCGCAGCGCCTGCAGAACGGTCTGGCGATAGTTAGCCGCGACGGCGTCGAATCCAGATTCGGCGGCACGCGCTTCGGCCCTGAGGCCTCCATTGAAAAGGGGCTGTGCCAGTTGTCCCGCAAGCCCCCAGACCAGTGAGCCGCTGCCGAACAGACTGGCGGCAGTGAGCGCTTGAAATCCGAGATCGGTGCTGAGGGTAATCCGCGGGTACTGTCTGGACACGGCTGCGCCGTATTGGGCGTTGGCAGCGTGCAGCAACGCTTCAGAAGCTTGAATGTCAGGGCGACGCCGCGCGAGTTCGGAGGGCACGCGAAGAGGCAATTCAGTCGGCAGGGTGAAATCGGCCAAGGCGAATTGCGGCATGACCCCGCTCCCCGGCGGCCGGCCGATGAGCACCGCCAGCAGATGGTTTGTCTGCTCCAGCCGGTTACGCAGCGGTGGTATGCCGGCGCGGGTCTGCTCCAACTGGATTTGCAGCGCCAGGACGTCGTTTTGGGAGGCTGCGCCGAGCGCGAGACGCCGGCGCGTGATGTCGAGTTGTTCTTCCTGCCCGGTCAGAATGGTCTCACTGGCCTGGATCTGTGCGGCCAGTTGCGCCTGAAGGATGACGGTGGCGACCACATTGGCCGCCAGTGTAAGGCGCGCCCCTTCGAGCTGGTAGCTCTGGTAGTCCGCCTGAGCGGCAAGAGCTTCGAGGGCGCGGCGATTGCCGCCAAACAGGTCCAGGTTGTAGCTCACGCCCACGCTGGCGTTGTACAGATTGAAAGTACGTTCCCCGCCCTCCTGGCCGGAGGGGGCGTTGTTCGTCTTCCGGCGTTGTGTGCCCAGTTGTCCGGTTGCCTGGGGGTACAGCGTTGATCCGGCCTGCGCCTCGTAGGTCTGCTGCGCCTGACGAAGCGTGGCTTTGGCCGCTTCCAGTGTGGGACTGGATTGCAGCGCCTGCTGGACCAGCTCGTTCAGCTTGGCCGAACCAAGTTCCTGCCACCAGGCGGCGGGAATTGTCCCGCCGGCGACAAAGCGCTGGGCATCGCCCAGACTGCCGGGGGCCGAAGCGGTTTGCGCCGGCAGGACCGTGGCGGTATAGCCGGAAACCGCCGGCGGTTCGGGTCGCTGGAAGTCGGGACCGACGGCGCAACCGGCCAGTACTCCCGCGCACAAGGCCAGGCAGGCCGGTCGAAGCCATGTGCCTATGAGGCGTGTGCGGCGAAGTGTTTTCATGGACGACTCCGTTTCTTTAAAAAATGCGTGGTTCTCATTCGAACGCCCGTCCCTCGCCCGCCTCTTCCTGTGTTTTGCCGTCGCGGATGTGGTAGATACGCTTGAAGGTCGGGATGATCTTTTCGTCGTGCGTCACGACGATGATGGCCGTCTCGTATTGGCGGGCCATTTGGTTGAGGATGCGAATCACTGCCAACGCCCGTTCGCTGTCCAAGGGCGCGGTGGGCTCATCGGCGAGGATCACCGGCGGCCGGTTGACCAGCGCCCGGGCGATGGAGACACGCTGTTGTTCGCCGCCGGAGAGTTGCGACGGCATGGCTTTGGCGCGATGCGCCACGTCCAGCGCTTCAAGCAATGCCAGCGCGCGCTCCCGGGATTCCGCATTGGGGTGTCCGGCCAGCATGGGCAGCAACGCCACGTTGTCGGTGACGTCGAGGAACGGAATCAGGTACGGCGCCTGGAACACGAAACCGAGCTTGTCACGGCGCAGGGCGCGCAAATCCGGCATCTTCCAGCCGTCATCATAGATCACCTCTTCCCCCAGCGTCATGCGCCCGGCGGTAGGCTCGATCACGGCGCCCAGGCATTTGAGCAGGGTGCTCTTACCAGAGCCCGAGGGACCGATCAGCCCAACGACCTCGCCAGGTGCGACCTGCATATCCACCCCCTTGAGCGCATCAACGGCGGTGTCGCCCTTTCCGTAGCGTTTGCGCAATCCCTCGATGCGGATGCCTTTTCCAAGCATTTCAGCCACCGATCGCCTCCGCCGGGTCCACCTTGAGCGCGGCGCGGATGGCCAAGACGCTCGCCAGAGCACAGATCACCAAAACTCCGGCGAAGCCGAGCAGCGCATCGCCCGGTTCAAGCAGGACATACTTGGGAAAGATAGGCGCCCAGAAGGTGGCGGCGATCTTGCCCACAACGAAACCGATCAGCCCCAAGCCCAACGCCTGCTGCAGGATCATCCCGGCGATGGTGCGGTTTCGGGTGCCGATCAGTTTGAGCACCGCGATCTCGCGGATCTTGCCGAGGGTAAGGGTATAGATGATGAAGGCGACAATGGCGGCGCTGACGATGGCGAGAATGACCAGGAACATGCCAATCTGTTTGGCCGCAGTGGCAATCAGCTTGCCGATCAGGATTTCTTCCATCTGTATGCGGGTATAAACCTGCAAGCGCTTCCAGCGCCGAATCGGTTCGGCCACCGCCTCCGGGATGAAGCCGGGCTTGACCTGCACCAGCACCGCATTGATGTAAGGGTTGACGCTTTGCGAGGCAAGCACCGCATCGAGAAGACCAGGCGTCCCGGGACGATTGAAGGCCGGGTTCCCGGCGGTTCGGCGGCGCTGCTGGGCAATGGCATCGTTGTCTTTGAGAAACTGCGCCTCCTGCGCGTCCTTGAGCGGGATGAACACCATCGGATCGCCGCCGGAGGAGACCATGCGCCGGGTCAGCCCAACCACCGCGTAATGGTTGCGGCGGATATGGATGCGCTCGCCGAGTTTGAACCCCGTGGCGATATCGGCGACGGCTTCGTAGTGGCCGCGCGTGATTTGCCGCCCGGCAATTAGATAGGCGGGCTGCCC
>Ga0208373_1002616_pt1 | contig 19433 bp, 17 predicted proteins | sample RifOxyC2_FD_184036 | JGI IMG/M metagenome (GOLD analysis project Ga0208373, IMG submission 184036) | Soil microbial communities from Rifle, Colorado - Rifle Oxygen_injection C2 (SPAdes) | ecosystem: Environmental > Terrestrial > Deep subsurface > Rock core/Sediment | place: Rifle, Colorado... | reverse complement strand
CGATATCACAGAATCCCTGGCTATTGCCCGGGCAAAAAAACTGTTCGGGGCCGACCATGCCAACGTCCAGCCGCATTCCGGCTCGCAAGCCAATTTTGGCGCATATTTCGCCTGCCTCAAGCCAGGCGATACGGTTATGGGCCTGGATCTTTGCCATGGCGGGCATTTAACCCACGGCAGTCCGGTCAATGTTTCGGGCTTATACTTTAAGTTTGTTTCTTACGGCGTCACAAAAGAGAGCGAAACAATCGATTTTGCCGCTTTGAAAAACGCGGCCAAAGAACATAAGCCCAAATTAATTGTCACTGGAGCAACGGCCTATCCGCGCGTGATTGATTTCGTTAAATTCCGGGAGATTTGTGATGAGGTCGGGGCATTATTAATGGTTGATATCGCGCATATTGCCGGGCTGGTTGCGGCCGGCGTTCATCCGTCACCTGTTCCCATGTCGGAAATTGTTACTTCGACAACCCATAAAACTTTACGCGGGCCGCGCTCCGGTTTGATTCTCTGTAAAGAGGCCTGGGCCAAGCAGATCGATAAGGCGATTTTCCCTGGTATTCAGGGGGGGCCGCTGGAACATGTTATTGCCGGCAAAGCTGTCTGTTTCAAGGAAGCGCTGACCCCTGAATTTAAGCAGTATCAAAATCAGATTGTAAAAAATGCCCAGGCGCTGGCCCAGGGGCTGCTGAAAAACGGTTTGCGGCTGGTTTCCGGAGGGACAGATAACCATCTGGTCCTGGTTGATTTGCGCCCCTTCAAGATCACCGGCAAGGCAGCCGAAATTGCTTTGGATGCCGTTGGTATAACTGTCAATAAAAATACTATCCCCTTTGACCCGGAAAAACCTTTTGTCACTTCCGGTATCAGGATCGGGACCCCGGCCTTGACTACCCGGGGGATGAAGGAACCGGAAATGGCTACGATTGCCGATTTAATTGCCAAAACACTTCGAGCGATTGATGATGAGAAAGTCAAATCAGCGGTCGGGCAGGAGATCAAGGGACTCTGCCAGCATTTCCCACTTTATAATGATTGAATTAATTAATGTCTCAAAATCCTATCCCAATGGGATAGGGGCTCTTTATAATATAAACTTGCATATCGGCAAGGAAGAATTTGTTTTTCTGGTCGGCTCATCCGGCGCCGGCAAAACGACCCTGCTTAAATTGCTCTACCGCGAAGAAAAACCAAATGAAGGAAAGGTCGTTGTTGATCGGGTCAATATTGCCGAGTTAGATCTCACCCAGGTCCCTTATCTGCGGCGGAATATCGGGGTCGTTTTCCAGGACTTTAAGCTGCTTTCCCGGATGACTGTTTATGAAAATGTTGCTTTTGCCCTGCGGGTAACCGGCGCACCACGTTCTACTATCCGAAGAAAAGCCATGCAGGCGCTGGAACTGGTCGGTATGCTGCGGCGGGTCAATGCTTTCCCTGATGAACTGTCCGGGGGAGAAAAACAGCGGGTTTGCATTGCCCGGGCGATAGTTAACAACCCGCCCATACTTTTGGCCGACGAACCAACCGGCAACCTTGACCCTTCTACTACCTGGGATATCTTGCAGTTACTCGATAAAATCAACAAGCGGAATACTACTGTCGTCATAGCTACCCACAATAAAAATATTGTTGATGAGATGAAAAAGCGAGTTGTCGAACTGGATGGCGGGCGCTTGGTCCGCGACCAGCAATTGGGGATGTACCATGTTCAGTAGTATTGAATTTTTCATCATAGAAGCAATCCGCTCCTTTCGCCGCTCCCCTTTAATGAATTTTGTGGCCATTGCCACCATAACGGTCTCTTTGGCGATATTTGGAGTCTTTCTTTTGCTTATTATCAATATGGGAAATGTCGTTGGCAATGTTTCTTCCCGCCTTGACCTGGCGGCTTATACGCAAAAAGACCTTTCCCTGGATGATGCCGCCGCCATCCAGATCAGGCTGTCTAAGATTCCCGGAGTTGAAAAAGTCGTCTATATTTCCAAAGCTGAAGCCTGGAAAAAACTCAAAGATGATTTTGGCGAAAAACTTTCCTTGGATTTGATTATTAATGATAATCCCCTGCCGCATACTTTTACCATCCAGGTGCGTAACCCAGACCTTTTATCCGATGTCGCTAAACAGGTGGCAAAAGTGGAGGCAGTCGATGAGGTCCGCTACAGCGGCAAACTAATCAACCAAATGAAATCGCTGGTCAGTGCCGTCAGGGTCGGGGGGATTTCTTTGATAGTATTGCTTTCTCTGGCCACATTATTAATTGTCGTCAACACAATCAGGTTAACCGTTATTGCCAGGGAGACCGATATCTACATCATGAAGCTGGTCGGCGCAACAAATAATTTTGTCAAATGGCCATTTATCATTGAAGGGATTTTAATCGGCGTGATTGGCGGAGTGTCCTCTGCTTTTATTCTAAAGTTTTCATATGAAGCTGTCGCCGCCAGGATGATGGTTGCGCTGCCATTTTTGCCAATCATCACCGATTTCGGCCTCTTAACCTTGATATATATCCTGGTTGTCATTGGCGGGACGGCTTTGGGCATGCTCGGCGGGTATATTTCCGTTTCCAAAGTCTTGAAAAACGAAGCCTAAGCAGGGAAAAGGAGTAAAAAAATGTTGACTTGGTTCAGAAAAAATATGAAGGGGATCATGATTGCCGTAGCGGTTATATTTATTGCTTCCATCGTTTATTTGCCGATCAGCAGCGGTGGTTTTCAGGGGAAGCAGGGTGGGGCAAACAACCAGTTGGCCAAAGTTAATGGACAGGAAATTAGTCCTATCCGTTACCGCGAATTGATGAGCCGCCTGGTCAGGAACTTTGGTGGCATTGTCAGCCCGCAGGACCTGGCTTTTGTGGAAAATCTGACCTTGGGACAATCAATTGATTTCACCTTGATGCTGAACGAAGCCAAACGGAAGGTCAAGGTCTCTGGCGGAGAGATTGATGCGGCCATTGATTCTATCATGCGCCAGCAAAAGATCCCTTCTAAACGCATTTTGGAGGAAAACCTCAAACGGGTTGGCTTGAATTACGGCCAATTCCGCGAATTGATCAAAGAAGATATCCTGGTGCAAAAACTGGCCATGAAATTACGCGAAGAGGTGAAGGTCACACCCGACGACTTAAGGGAAATCCGGTGCCGCCACATCCTTGTGACCAACGAAGTTATCGCCCAAATAGTCATGGAACAAATTAAGAAAGGCGGGGATTTTGCCGCCCTGGCCAAAAAATATTCCCAAGACCCTGGGACGGCCAATCGGGGTGGGGACCTGGGATTTTTTGATTATAATACGATGGTGGCCCCATTTGCCAAGGCTGCTTTCGCACTGAAAATTGGCCAGGTCAGTGAAATTGTTAAATCCCCGTTTGGCTATCATATTATTAAACTGGAAGATTCCCGGATCCGCAAATTCCCAGGCAATGTCAAAGACATTCAAAAAGCCGTTCTGCAGGACAAACAGGAAAAAGCTTTCCGTAACTGGTACGGCGAGGTACGCAGCAAGGCCAAGGTCGAGATCATCAGCCACGAATTGTTAGGCAATGATTTCCGTTTTAAGGGAAAATTGGTCGAGGCGGCTGAAGAGTACAAAAAAGCTATTGTCGATAATCCGGGCAACCCCTTTCTCCATGTTTTTCTGGGTGATACATACATGGCAGGGAAACAGGCTGCCTTGGCCATCAGTGAATATGAGATGTCGCTTAAGATCGACGGGAGCAATCCGGAACTCTATATTATTTTAGGCAAGGCTTACGAAGCGACCGGGCGGGCGGATCTGGCGGACGAACAATACAAGCGGGCCTCCCTGGTAGCCGGCGACAACAAATTTATGCACCAGCGACTGCAGGCGGTCTTTTCTGCCATGAAGAAAGGGCGCTACGCAGCTAACGAAGTCCAGGAAATCAAACGGATTGAAGGCAAAGAAAAGCTGTTCCAGCAATAATTAACTGGCTAGTTTATCGCCAGCGGCCAGGAGTTGTTCCAACCTGTCCTGGGATGTCCCTTCGCAATAAATCCGCAAGAGGGGTTCGGTACCCGAAGCGCGGAACAATATCCAGCTGCCGTCGGCAAAATTGAATTTCAGGCCATCAAGTGTTTCCACCTTACTGACCGCTTGTCCGGCAAAGTCCTGTGGTGGTTGTTGGCTTAAGTTTTTTACCAGGGCCTGCGCTTTTTCTGTGTGTTTGTCGATCCGACTGTAAAAGAAATAGCCATTTTCATCCATCAGCGCATCCAAAATCTGCTTAAAAGTCTTCTTTTCATAAGCCATCAATTCCAATAGGTGCAACCCGGCCAAAATCCCGTCCCGTTCCGGGATATTCCCTTTAATTCCCATCCCGCCGCTCTCTTCACCGCCCAGCAAGACATCTCTCTCCAGCATGATTTTAGCTATATGCTTAAAGCCGATAGGGGTGACGGTAAGTTTTAAGCCATACTGCCGGCAAAGCGTATCAATCAAATTGGTCAGGTTAAAGGTCTTGACCACTTCACCTTTCATCTTACGATGGACGAATAAATGTTTTAAAAGAAGACAAAAAACATTATGGGTATTGATAAACTGACCCGTGCCGTCAATAGCCGCCAGACGGTCAGCGTCACCATCAAGGATAATACAACCGGTCAATTCATTGCGGTATTTTAGGGCAACCTCTTTAGTAAAAGAGATAGATTCATCCAGGTTGACCGGGATCGGTTCCGGATTGATCCCGCCAAATTGGGTATCCCTGAATCCCCGACACTCCATAACAGGCAGTCCCAGTCGGGCAAACAGACCGGCCCCGCTGCCATACATGGCGTCGACAACAATTTTAATGTTAGGCGACTTGATTAGCTGTAGATCGACCTTAGAACCGATGAATTTCAAATATGGTTCAATTGGGTCAAGCAGTTCGATATTCTTACGGGTAGGGGTGATCAATAATTTTTCAGTTAAGGCCTTTTCCACTGCCTGGGTTGTTTCAGGAAAAGCTGAACCGCCAAAGTTTTCTTTTATCTTGAAACCATTCCATTGGGGAGGGTTGTGGGAAGCGGTAATCATGATGCCGGCGCCCAATTTCAATTTGTTAACGGCAAAGGAAACAACCGGTGTCGGGACGGCTCGGGGTGATAAAAATGTCTTGATACCGGCTCCAGAACAGACTTCGGCCGCCGCTTGAGCAAAGTTTTCGGAATCAAAACGGTTGTCATAACCGATAAAGAGCCCTTTATCGGCCAGCTGCTGGCTCTTGAGCCAACTGACAAAAGCCTGGGAGACCAGCCGCAGGTTATCAAATGTAAAATCCTGGGCAATTATCCCGCGCCAGCCGTCAGTCCCGAATTTAATTGCTGTCATCTTCCACCTCTTCAGTTGTTTCGCTGTCTGTCTCAACCTCGATCTCCGGCGGGTCAGGCTTGGGGACGGTCAAAAGATAATCCTCTGGGCCCAAACCTTCCGGATGCGGAAAATCAAGCATGGGTTGGCCGGCCAGGACGATGGAGTTATATGATCTCCAGATTCTGGGGCAGATGGCAACTTCGGCAATGCCGCGCATCGGCCGGTTATTATCGTTGCCGACCCAGACGCCGGTAACCAGCTGCGGGACAAAGCCGATGAACCAGGCATCCTTGTAATCTTGTGAGGTCCCGGTTTTGGCCGCGGCCGGCCGGCCGATATTGGCCCGAAAACCGGTGCCGCGACTAATAACTCCGCGCATCATGTCGACAGTTATGGCCGAAACATTCGGGTCAAGCACCTGCTCCTCTTTGACTTCGTGTTCATAAAGGGTGATGCCATCGCGTCCCTCGATCTTTTTGATGGCCGTCGGCTCGATGCGGATACCATTGTTAGCCAAGACCCCAAAAGCCGATGTCATCTCCATGATCGTCACTTCTGAAGCGCCTAAAGCCAACGACAGTCCCGGCTCCAGTTTGCTTTTTATCCCCAGCCTCTGCGCCAGGGAAATGACATTTTGGATGCCCACTGTTTCCAGCAGCTTGATCGAGGGGATATTGAGCGACATTTCCAGGGCATAACGCATTGTTACCTGTCCGCGAAACTTATTGTCAAAGTTATTTGGTTTCCAGACGCCAAAAGGGTTCCAGCGGTTGACACCGACTCGAAAGGTGGTGGCGACATCATCCAAAATCGTCCCTGGATATATACCCTGTTCGATAGCTGCGGCATAGACAAATGGTTTAAAAGAGGAGCCAGGCGGCCTCTTGGCCTGGGTTACCCGGTTAAATTTACTTTCAAAAAAATCTTTTCCGCCCACCATGGCGCGGATAAAACCGGTCCGAGGATCGATCGAAACCAACCCGACCTGCGAAAAATTATATTTTTTCCCTTCCGAATCTATATACTTGGCCACAACTTCTTCGGCTGCTGCCTGCATTTTGGAATCAAGGGTCGTATAGACGCGCAGCCCCCCGTGATAAACGGCGTCCTCGCCATATTTATCAATTAATTCCTGCAGGACATAAGTGACAAAGTAGGGGGCCAGCTCACCGTAGCGTTTGAGGTTTTTGGGCGAAAAATCCAAGGTTTCAATCGCGGCATGTTTGGCGGCCTCTTCCTTGGCCAGATTGTGGTCAAGCATCCGGTTAATCACATAAATCTGCCTGATTTTTGAGCCTTTAAAGTTGCGATAGGGGGAATAGAGTTCTGGCCCCCTGATCAAGCCGGCAATCATAGCCGCTTCAGCCAGGTCAAGCTCGGCTGCATGTTTACTGAAATATAAATTAGCGGCTGATTCTATCCCATAGCAGTTATGGCCAAGGTAGACCTGGTTCAAATACAACTCTAGGATCTCTTCTTTGGTATAGCGGCGTTCGATTTGCATGGCCAGGATTGCTTCAGCCAGTTTACGGGCAATGGTTTTCCGCCTGGTCAAAAACAGGTTTTTAGCCAGTTGCTGGGTAATGGTCGATCCTCCTTCGACAACCCGGCCATAGGCAAAGTTTTTAACTGTCGCCCGGACAATCCCCAGCAGGTCAAGGCCATGATGCTCATAAAAATGGGGGTCTTCGGTGGCGACAACGGCATTAATGAAGTAAGGGGAGATTTTTGACAGCGGGACAACCTGGCGATTTTCTTCCTGATGGAAGCGGGCCAGTATTTTACCGTCGGCAGTATAGAGAATGGTACTTTCGCTGGGGACATAGGTATTTAGGGCATCAACACTGGGCAATTGGATCAGGATTTGTAATGTTAAACCGGCCAGGGCGGCTATCCCAGCCAGGAGGATCAGGATGAATAATTTGGTAAAATTCCGCCGCTTTCTTCGAGCCATGAAAAAATTATATCATTTTTACTGAAATTAAGCGTTAGTTTTAACGATATATAGGTAGAAAGAGTTTGTCCGGGCCAATTTTCGGTGTGCGCTCACAAGACATTGAAGGGCCATTGCCTGATGATCTATCAGGTAATGGCCCTTTTTATTTGGACAAAAGGAGGGAATCCACCTCGATGGATCGGCAGGAATGGTTTGAAAAATATGGCAGCCGTATCGCTTTTGAAGAAGAGCGCTACCGGGCCAATCCGCAAATCTTGTTTGAGGAATGGAAAGCGTTACGCATCATTTTGATTAAAATGGCCACAGACCAGCTGCCGAGGCTGGAAAAAAGAATCATTATTTTGACCCATTATTACGGCTTTTCAGAAAGGAAGGTAGCCGAAAAACTTAAGATCTCGCGGGCGCGTGTGCAACGTAAAAAGAAAAAAGCCATTAAAACATTACTAAAATCAGATTTTGCCAGGCTGCTGCTCCGTCACCCGGACAAAACATTTTAACTGGCTCGCTTTTTTTGACATCGATATTTATTTATCTAAGGCTAAATATTTAGGCTTCATCAGTTAGAAATCGAGCCAAATCGGCATATATAGTGGGAAATGGTTGACGTTTTACTTTTTATAGCCGGTTTATGCTTGGCGATTTTGTCTTTTCCAGCTAGAGAGATTTGGTTGGGCGGCTTTGCATGGATAGCCTTTGTCCCATTAATTTATTTGACCGAAAAGCATGAGATCCGAGACCGTTTTCTGATCAACTGGCTATTTTTTTATCTGGCTTTTCTATTTCTCTTCTGGTTAAATCCAACCTCCCAAGCCAGCCGTTTTGAAAATAGCATAGTAATAGTCCCTTTATTTATCCTATTCTTTCTCTTTCCGGTGGTTTGCACGTTGGTAATATTATTAGCTAAGCATACTGCCAGCAAGTTCCCGATATTTTCCCGGCCATTTATCTATGCCGGTATTTGGCTATCCTTCGAATACATAATGACAGTGATCCCTTATGGTTTTCCGTTGTCTATGGCCATTACTCAAGCCAATCTGCCCTTTCTACTGCAAACTGTGCCCGCACTTGGGATATATGGGATCAGCTTTTTGCTGATGACGGTTAATGCGGCCTTAGCACTCGCCTGGTTATATCGCCAACGACAATTGCTGATGATCGCAGTGGCCATATTTACCATAAATCTATTCTGGGGAATCTTTTCTCTTCAACTGGCTGAACCCATCAAGCACCCGATCACTATTGGTATAATTCAGCCCAACAAAAGCTGGGAAAAGATTTTGCTGTCAAACAATAAGTTTTTTCAATCCTTGGAACTAGATAAAATGGGCCAACTTTCCCGCCGACTTAGCCAAAAGGGTCATCCTAAGCTTATTCTTTGGCCGGAACTGGCGGCAGAAAATTATATCTTACAAAGAAACGATCAATGGTTAAGGAATCTGGCTAAGGAGATAAATACCCCCTTATTGATCGGCACATATTTTTTTGACCATCAGACAAATAAGCCCAGTAATATCGCCGCCTTGATCAGCGAAACAGGCTCAACAATCGGAATATATAGGAAGAACATCCTTTTTCCTTTTATAGAAACAGAATTATGTCAGACCGGGGAAGAGGTCTGGCCGCTTGATTTTGACCGGGGAATAGATCAATTAGGGGTCATGCTTTGTTTTGAGTCTCTCCATCCCCGTTTGGCTGGCCAGCTAGTCGATAGGGGGGCCAGCCTCCTATTGTTGATGGCCAATGGCGCCTGGTTTGGCAATAACCGCTGGCCCTGGCTGCATATGAGCTTTATCGGCTTTCGGGCGCTGGAGAATGGCCGTTATGCCATCCATCTTAATAATACCGGCCCATCGGTTGTTGTTTCTCCTCAAGGAATTTATGGGCAAATTCTGCCTCAAGGCAAGACAGCCATTGCTATGGCAGAAGTAGAAGGGCGAAAGGGACAAACTCTTTACAGGATGAGTCATGGCGCGTTTCCGATGATCATTATGTTTATCTCAACAGGGCTAATATTTTGGTCCATATTTTTCAGCAAGGGGGTGCAGGGGGGAGTCGAGAAAAAATCTTAATTTCGAGGTGCAACAATGGGAAACTGGCAAATATCAATTGGGTTAATGTTAGCAGGTTTGTTTATTCCGTTAACGGTTGGCTGTAGTCGGCCGGGCCCAACAACTGTGGTTGATGATCTTGGGCCGACGGCACAGGAGGAACGGCTGGCCAATTTTGATGGCCAATTAGGCAAAATCCACGATGAAAGCACGGCCAAAACGGCTTTGACTACGCTGGCCGATTATGTCGAGGGCAGTCCTGAAGCAACCGGGCCCGGAGCCTCAAGTGTAAAACTGTTTTCTGCTAATCTGATCGACAAACTGGCGCAGCTTGAGGTCAAGAGCCGGCAGATGATCGCCGGAGGGGTCAAAGCCAGCGATGTAAACGCGGAGGAAGGGGTAATTACGATTGACAAAGTCACGAAATCGTTAAATCAGGCCAAAGATCCCTCTATTCCGGAAATACAATCAAGCAGTGTGGAATTTCTCCAGGCAGGAATCCGCTCCGAACTTCCCAACATTGCTCCGTCAGCGGCGCAAAATGGCCCTGGGGCTTCATCGGCAGGCGATCCGGCAAAAACCAACATTATTACCCCGATTGAAGCCTTGGTGATTGGTTATGTGGCTGGCAGCGGGGATGATGGAAGTGCTGGCCCGGGAGCAAATAAAAACAGTATACAGGGACAAAAGGTTACAACGTTCATAGATCAGATAATTGAATAAGGGGGAAAGGATGAAAAGATATTATTTTATATTTATTTTATTATATTTAGTCATTTATAGTTGTCCAGCTCATGCCAAGAAATTTAAAAATAGTTATTCCGAGCCAGAGAAATATACATTTGAAGACCTTAAGTCAGCCGCCAAATCATATCGCGGTCATTTCTCTTTTTATAATTACTATCAACCAGATAATGCCATGGCAGCGCTTCCCGCGCAGTCCCCTGATGGCGCGCCAACTTATGTCACTGCTGCAAAAATAAGAAGGCTTCGGGCTCAGAGTTGGTATTACTTTTATCAATTTCCCTGGGATGATCCACATCTTAAAGACGGTGACATTGTTTTTATCCGGGGAGGGGATAAGGTTTCAGATATTGTTCGTTGTTTTAGTACTTGGACCCATACGGCGATGATATATAATAAGGAGAAAAGAAAATCATATGAATCGCAAAATATCAATGGTGTAAATTATTATGATTATGAAACAGCCTGGACGAACATTGTCGCCTATTCAGCAAAACGAGCCAATATCCCCAATAGTAAACAAGCGGTCATTAATTCTGCAAACACCTATATTGGGAAGCCGTATTTTCCTTCCGTTAATAAATCATCTCTGACACTAACTGGCTGGTTTAATAAGTGGAGCGACAAAAACGATAATGATTCAATGTATTGTTCCAAGTTGGTCTGGCTGACTTATAAACCATATATTGACCTTGACTCTGATCGGACGACTTCGATACTATTTGGTAGCTTTTTCCATGGGCAGATGGATTGTGGTATTTTTAACTGGAATGCCTGGATCGGAGTTTCACCGGATGATGTATACTATTCCAAGAATGTGGGGAAGGATATTGTTCTTAATGGACAAGGGTCGCTCAATGAACCACTGGCAGATTCGATTTTTTAGCTTGTTGGCGGCGATTGTATTATGGGTTGGTCAAGCGGATTGCCAAGCAAAATACGCCTATGCAATCCGCTATGGCACTATTAGCCTAGCCGGAATTGTTTATTCAACAGCGCACCTCGATCAATTTGACTTAAAAGATGACTCACTAATATCTAGCATACCAATTAATTCAACCTACAACTCAGCCACCATTTTAGATAATGATCGGATTATCCTCTGCAGTACGCAGGACACCAAGCATGGCCCTGGTGGAGCAGACATTTATAGCCTCAAGCAGAAGAAGATAATTGATAGTTTTAAGTTGAGTGGGGCTTATCCCAAAATGGCAGCTATAGTTAATGACAAGATCTGTATAACAACGGGTAAAAAAATAGAAGGGTTTGATCGACTGATCTGTTGGCCGGCGATTGAGATATTCGATCGTGTTACTCTTAGTAAAATTGCAGATTTAAATTTTCGTAGGGACGAGCGTATCGAAGAGTCAATCTCAATCGATCCAATTACTAATAAGCTTTACTTTTTAGGTTGGAATACAGCATGGGAGCCGTTTTTTGATGGGGGACTAATAGGTGAAATTGATATCAAAACAACTAAAGTTGTCAAGCAAATTGAAGCTGGTTGGAATTTTGGTGGGGGAAGTGGAATTGAAATTGCTGTAAATAATCTTTACTGTTCAGCTATTTATCCTTCTTCTGGTGAAGGATACAAAAACGAAGCAGATCGCAGACTAAATAATAGGCTCTTTGTTTTTGATCCTGTCAATTTTAAGATTATCAAGACCATTAATATTTCAATATTAGCAACCCAATTAAAATATGTTCCGGAAGTAAATCATTTATTTATCGCACATGCCAGTTGGAGCGAGAAAACACCACAGTATATTGAAATTCTTGATTGCACCACAGACAATATTATTGCTAGAATCTCAATGAAAGGAATTCGGCGAATGGCTTATGTTGGTAACCATAAGTTATATGTTTCCAACTCTGGTGGGCCGAATTTTGGTTCAAATGGGAGAGGGAATATCGCGGTAATAGATGTCCGGACAAACAAGATAATTAAGCGAATACCCGGGGAATACGCGCCAATTGCCTATAATTTTGAAGCAAAATAGGCAAATATAAGAGAATAGACAGATAACATATATGTGAGGTTATGTTAGGTCTCGAAATGGCCAGATTTGCTTAATTGACTTTCCTCTCTATTGAATGCTACCATTTTGCTAAAGGTAGGGTGTAATTATGGATATTAAGAAGAATGAAAACATGTTTGATCGGTTCATCAAGATTCTCATCGGGATCATCGTTTTATACTTTGCCATCTACTATAAAGTTAACATTTGGCTGATGCTGGTTGTTTTGTTTGGCTCGCTCTGGTTTATAATCACCGGCCTAATTGGCTATTGCCCCTTGTATAATCTACTTGGCATAAATACCGCTAAAAAGTAGGCTAAACCGCAATATAGAGCCTTTCTTCGGGATTACCCCATAAAGAGTGAAATTCCGACAATAATTTGTCGAAAAATGGTCGGACATGTATTTTACAACTCGTAAAGCTAGCGCAGTCAAACTATTTGCTCTGGATGGTTGCCGGCCGACCAGGCAAGCATTAGGCAAATATTTTAAAGGTGAGCGCCTGGATGTTGCCCATCTGGGTAGACTGGCTGTCGGCAGCGGGACCAAGGTTAAAGTCTTTGATCCGGTCAGCGGACAACCTCTAAAAGAAGTAACCTCACTTGACTTGAATTATGCTGCCACAAAACCCCTGCTTGTTCCTGTTGCTGATGCCGCCCTGGAACTGGAAACCAGCTTTCGAGCCAATGCCGGCAGAGGGGCAGGGCCAAAAGGGGAAATTATCACCGAGGCCCTGGAGCAGTCACGTCAGGCAATTGGTGAATTTTTCGAATACGACCCGCAAAATCATGTTGTGGCCTTTGCTCCAAATACCAGCACGGGGATGCATCTTCTAACGACCTTAGCCGTCAGAGACCCCCAAACCTTTTTTGTTGTTTCTCCAGCGGCGCACCATTCCACCATGCTGCCAGCCAGAGAGACAGGCCATTTTACATATTTTAAACTCAATCCGAATGGCTCCTATAATTTAGATCATATGGAAAAGATGCTTAAATATATTTATGTTTCCAGGCATCCGGTTATATGCATTGAATCTTCCTCCAACGTTACCGGTTATAAACATCCTATAAAAGAAATTTGTGCCCTGGCTAAAAAATACGGGGCCATGGTACTAATTGATCACGCACAGGGAGCCTCTTCAATGGCCATCAACTTGAATGAATTACCAGGCAGAGTTGCCTTGGCAATCTCTGGCCATAAACTATATGCCCGGGATGGAAGTGGGGCAATTGTCGCCCCCAGAGATTTTTTAACCGGCCCAGCTATCGTCCCTTCTGGCGGAACAATTACCGGAGTGACTTTTAAAAGAATCATGTATGCTGGACCACCACATAACATGGAACCAGGGACTCCCGCATATATTGCACAAGCCTCGTTGGGTAAGGCGGTAATTACTCTTACTCAAGCTGGCTTAAATGAAATCGCTGATGCAGAAGAACGTCTGACCAGGTTGCTGATGGCCCAAATTACCCAAGTTAACGGATTACGAGTTTTGGGAGAACCAAATCTTGATCTTGTCCCCCGTGGTCCCATAATCAGCTTCACCATGACTGATTCAGAAGGGAATCATATCCCGCCCGGCTTCATATTAAAAGCATTAGAAGCTTTTTATGGAATAGAATCACGACCGGGGCAATTTTGCGCTCATCCATTAGTCTATTTTTTACAGGGAGCTAGCGAAGAGCAGGCTTACGAACACGCGGCTAGGCACCAGGCAAGGGGTCGGGCAGGTTGCGCAGCATTACCAGGTGATGAAAAATATCATGCCGCTCGTCTTAGTTTTGGATTCCCTACCAATGAACAGCACTTATTAATGGTCCCACAATATCTTCAAACAGTGCGCAGTCTTTGGAGCGACGGATCAGCACTCAGGCTTGATGCCGAGCGCGGCGAATTTTTTATTCCCGGACAACCGCGCAGTCTGACACAAGGGACCTTTTCTCTCGGCCAAAGCACCCCCTACAAGATATAATAAATCCAATTTGACTGTTTTGACTATTCTGAATATAATTAGCCCAGCAATTTCTTAAGGAGATTTATTATTTTACTTATATTGGCTGCCCTGGGAAATGTCTGTTTGGGACTGTTGGTCTATCTTAACGACAGAAAAAACCAAATCAACATATCGTATGCCATTACCGCCTGTTTTATCGCTTTCTGGTCATTGAATATCTATTTTGCCATGCAAACACAGAGCCCGGCCGAGATCCTATTCTACAATAAACTGGCTTTAATTATATTCATTTTTATACCAATCCCTTTTATTTATTTCTTTTCAGTTTTCCCAAAAGAAGAAATAACCCCGCGCACTTACCAATTAACCGCCTGGATTATATTAGCTGGCTTTTTTTCCTTGTTGACACTTAGCGACCTTTTGGTTAAAGGGATAGACCCCTCCACATTAAGTATTCAGCCGGGCGATTCATATTTTCTTGTTGTCCTGTATGCAATCGGTTTTATGTTTTTTGCTTTCTGGCGGCTGGCAGAAAAATACAACAACAGCGTCGGGATACAAAGGCAACAAATCAGGTATGTCCTGGCTGGTTTTTTTCTTGGCTTCAGCTTTCCTGTTTTGGCCAACCTAATCCTTCCCCTCTTTAATCTTACCAGCCTGACGGCCTGGGGGCCGTTATCAACAATATTTACGGTAGCGGCCATTTCCTATGCTATTACCAAAACCAGGCTGATGGATATTTCCGTGGTCATAAGCCGAACTATTGCCGGAGCCATAACTATGGCTATTTATTCGGCAATATATTTAACTTTTATTTATATTTGGCGGTCAAATTACATTGCTAACCTGAATTGGCTGTTTATTGCCTCTAATCTTGGCTTTGCCTTGTTGATTGGCGAAACATTTACCTCGTTAAGACTATATATTCAGACATCCTCGGACAAATTAATCCTTCGCGGCAAGTATGACTATTACAAAGAGCTCTCCAGCATCACCACAGAAATATCCAAGCACCTTTCGATGGAAAACATCCTTAATACTTTACACAAAGCCTTTTATGACATAATTGAAGTCGCCAATCCTCGCGTTTACCTGTCGGCCGATTTTGAACGGCCAGAGGTCAAGCCATTCCTGGAAATTAAGGAGATTAAACACCAAGGAGAGGAATTGATCATTCCCTGTCTGCTCGAAGAGCGGTTGATTGCATTGATTGTTTTGGGGAGAAAGTTGTCTGAAGAGCCCTTTACTGAAGATGATATCCGCTTGCTGCAGGTCCTGGCCAGCCAAACCGCTATTGCCATCGACCATACCGCCACTTATGAAAATATTCGTCGCGAATTCGCGAACAGCCAGAAGAAACTCTATGACACGGAAAGGGTTTTGGCCCGATCAGAAAAGATCGCCTCATTGGCCAATCTGATCAGGGAATATAACCATGAAATAAAAACACCTCTCTCTATTATCAGAGGAGAGACTTCGCTACTGGTCAAAGAACCGCGTGATTTGGCGGCGCTGGAAGGGTTCAAAAAACTGGTTTATGAACAGGTCGATCGGGCAAACGATATAGTTGAAAGCACCCTGCGCTTGAGCCAGGGCAAGGAGCACAAAGACGCGCTCCTCGACCTAAACAACGTTATTGACCTGGCGATCAAGGTTTTTCCCTTAAGCGGCGTCCATCTGGAAAAACAGTTTGGCCCCCTGCCGCCGATAAAAGGGGACCAGGAAGACTTGCAGATTGCCTTTGTTAATTTGTTAAAAAACGCCGTCGAAGCCATGAGCCAGGGAGGCACAATTAACGTAAAGACATATCTTGAACAGGGAGAAAAACCCTTGGTTTGTGCTGAAGTAGCTGATACTGGGATGGGGATCTCACCGGAAAACCTGGAAAAAATCTTTGAGCCTTTTTTCAGCACCCATGTGACTAAAGGGCGAGGGTTGGGGTTATCAATTGTCTTCCGGATAATCCGGGAGCACCTGGGAAATATCGAAGTTAAAAGCCAGGTTGGGCAGGGGACGACATTTATTATTAAGCTGCCAGCCAGTTAACTCTTATTCTTTTTAAACTCTTCCCGCTTGGCGATATGCTGTTCAAATGTTTTCATGGTCATTTCTGCCGAAGCCCCTTCGTGGGAAAAGAAATGATCTAAGACAGTAACCAGCTCTTCTTCTTTGACCGGTTTTTTCAAATAGCCGGAAACAAAACCAGAGGTGGCTTTGTCCCATTTATCTTCATCTTCATAAGCGGTCAGCATAATAACCCCGGTTTCACTGTATTTATCTTCCTTGCGCAGCAGAGACAAAAACTGCAGGCCATCCATTTCCGGCATTTTAATATCCAATAATATCAGGCGAATCTTATTGGGCCGAAAAAGCTGGCGGTTTTTTTTGAGGAGTTCGATCCCTTCACTGGCATTGTAGGCTTTCAGGGCTTGGTAGCGGCCGGTACTTTCGATCAGCTTGGCGACCATATCAGTTTGCTTGACTTCATCATCAATAATCAAAACAATTGGTTTATCCATTAAGCACCCCTTAGGGCTATTTTGCCATGTAAACAACGGGATTTCAAGATTGAATGAAATTTCCATTCCCCATGGTCGATGAAAAGTCACAATGAGATTAGGAGCCAAGCCAACAATCGGCATCCGGGCCGAAACCATGCATGCGTTCGAGCGCCGGGTAGCCATTACTCCCAGCGGAGTTAGAACCCTGGTCGACAATCATGGAATGCGGGTTTATGTCCAAAGATCACCCATCCGTGTTTTCCCGGGCCAAGCGTATCGGGAAGCTGGCGCAGAGGTTGTGACCGAACTTTCCCCATATGATATCCCGGTTTTCTTTGGTGTCAAACAAATACCGGCCGATATTCTTCAAGTTGGCAAAACTTACATCTATTTTTCCCATGTCCATAAAGGCCAAAAAGAAAATATGCATATGCTGCGAACCCTGATGGAGAGGTCAGCGACATTAATTGATTATGAAAGAATTGTCGATGAACACGGGGATAGGTTGGTCGCTTTTGGCTATTTTGCTGGGGTTGCCGGCATGACAGACACCTTGCACGTCCTGGGCAAACGCCTGGAACATTTGGGTTTCAAAGACAATCCGTTGTCTGCCATCAGGCAGACCCTTTGGTACCAGGGGGGGATGCAGGAAATTTTAGCCCATCTGCGGGAAATCGGCGAACTGATCAAGCGACACGGCCTGCCAAAAGAGATGGGTCCAATGGTCGTCGGCTTTACCGGATCGAGAGGGCGGGTGGCTACCGGAGCTTCAGATATATTTGATGCCTTACAACCGGTGGATATCACGCCACAGCAACTGCTAGAAATTGGCCTTGATGGTCTATCAAGATTTAGTGTTTACCGGGTGATGTTTAGCCGAAAAGATCGGGTTGCACCGCGTAACCCGGACGTGACTTATTCCAACGACCATTTCGCCAAATATCCCGAACAATACCGGTCGACTATTCCACAATATTTGCCATTTTTGACCGCGTTTGTGCACTGTGCCTATTGGGAAGACCCTCAACCCAGATTGATCACGACGGATGATTTATTGGCCCTAGGGACAAACCCCCGTTTAAAGGTAATCGGCGATATAAGTTGTGATATCCAAGGCGGGGTTCAGGCGACAGTCAGAGGAACAACGCCATCAGAGCCATTTTTCACCTTCAATCCGTCAACAGGAGAAGCTCCTTCCGGTTGGCTGGGTCAGGGAATTGTCGTTAATGCACTGGAAACAGCCCCCAGCGAACTACCGCTTGATGCCTCTAACCATTTTGCCCATGTGTTATTTCCGTTTGTCCCAGCCATTGCCACCGCCGATTATCGAGCCCCTTTTGCTGAAGGGATACTTTCACTACCTGAACCGATAAGAGAGGCAGTTATTGTCTGGCGCGGGCAGCTTACTCCGGCCTATGATGCTATGCCGAAAATTCATGCCGGTCTGCAAGAGTATGGTCATGTCTTTTTTGATGTAAACCATTAATTTCCCCACATCATTCAACCTCGCATACATTCGAGAAATATGGTATATTTTTATCACTGGAGGCGGTTATGTCAACAAAAATCCTGGTTATCCACGGCCCAAATTTAAATCTGTTAGGGGAGAGAGAGGTCAAGGTTTATGGCGAATTGACTCTCGACCAGATCAATCAACAGCTGCGGGATCAGGCGAAAAACGCCGGCATTGATTTGGCTGCTTTTCAGAGCAATGTCGAAGGGGAAATCATCAACGCCATCCAACAGGCTAAAGGCAAATACCAGGCAATTATTCTTAATCCCGGCGGCTATACGCACACCAGCGTCGCCATTCGGGACGCTATTTCCGCCGTTCAGGTCCCAACAATCGAGGTCCATTTATCAAATATTTACGCCCGGGAGGAATTCCGGCATAAATCGGTTATCGCTCCTGTAGCGGTAGGCCAGATCACCGGTTTCGGGATCAATAGCTATCTTCTTGGCCTGCAGGCGGCTATTAATCTCCTGAAAAAATGAACCCCCACCAAAAAACTGCCGCCAACATTGCCAAACAGATCATGGGAAAGCTCCGCCCTAAAACCGGACAAACTGAAAAAGAAATTGTTTTCTGTATCGAAAACGCATTGGCAGTGGCAGGGGCCAAACCATCATTTAAAACAATCGTCGGTTCCGGGCTTAATTCTTTTGATCCCCATGCCATCCCCGGCAATAAAAAACTGCAACCAGGCGACCAGGTGGTGGTTGATTTTGGCGCCCAATATAAGGGCTATTGTTCCGATATGACCAGAACCTTTTTTGTCGGCCAGCCGTCACTGAAACAAAAGCAGATTTATGCCCTGCTCAAGCAAGCCCAACAAAGAGCGATCAAGGCGGTCAAAGCCGGGGTTACCTGCCGGGAAATTGACCTGGTTGCCAGACAATATATCCAGAACCACTGTGCCCTCTATTGCCATTTGACAAACAAACAATGCTCCGGAGATTGTTTTGTCCACACTACCGGTCACGGGATTGGCCGCCAGGTCCACCAGGAGCCGAAAATTTCGCTCCGCAATCATTATCGCTTAAAAGCGGGACAGGTAATCACTATTGAGCCAGGAATTTATATCAAAGGGTGGGGTGGGATGAGAATTGAGGATATGGTGCTGGTCACAAATAAAGGTTGTGAGGTATTAACCAGATGAAGAATATTGCTATTATTGTCGCCGGGGGCAAGGGGAAAAGAATGGGCCAGCCAAAGCAATTCCTGCCGATTAAGGGACGCCCCATGCTGGCCTGGACAGTGGCCGCTTTTGACCGGGCCAAAATTATTAACGGGATCATCCTGGTGGTCAGTAAAGAGCAATTACGCCAGGCAATGAAAATCAAATCGCCCAAAATCCTGGCGGTGACTGTTGGCGGCGAGGAGCGGTTTGATTCGG
>Ga0208373_1002614_pt1 | contig 19447 bp, 18 predicted proteins | sample RifOxyC2_FD_184036 | JGI IMG/M metagenome (GOLD analysis project Ga0208373, IMG submission 184036) | Soil microbial communities from Rifle, Colorado - Rifle Oxygen_injection C2 (SPAdes) | ecosystem: Environmental > Terrestrial > Deep subsurface > Rock core/Sediment | place: Rifle, Colorado... | reverse complement strand
TGGAATACTACAACAATGACAGACAACAGTGGGATCTAAAAAAGATGACTCCCGTTGAATACAGAAATCATCTTTTAACTTGCACCTAGTTTTTTTAATTCGTGTCTACTTTAAGGGGTACGGATCAAATACGGGGTGTTTTTATTTTTTAAAAATGCCCCGCGTCAGATTGTTCCGAAAAACTTTCCAACACGGGGTACTGGCGTTTTGACACGGTGCTTCTTGCTTACCTCCGCATGGGGGAGGAGCAGGCGCATTGGTCAATTTCGTCCAAACAGTTGAATTCTGGGTCATCCCCCAATATTATATCTATTTCTGCCCAGCGTACGGTCCTCCTTTCATGTTCCTTTGCTTGATACGTTTCTGCTCTCGTTTTACCGCTTCCCAACTTTCATAAAAATTCGTCGAAAAATTAGTCCCTCCGCAAGGACATGCAAAATTTCTCCTCTCCCAAGATATTTCTGCACCGCACCCCATGCAGAGCGTAGCGCTTACAGACATTCTCTCGCCTCCTACCAGCATTATAAAAGCCATAACACTTTTGTCAAATAATTTTCTAGATTAAATTTTGCCTAATTTCCCCCTATTTGTTAAAATATAGGAACTTATAAATCATTAAAATCTATTTTCCCCTCCCTTGACGGGAGGGGTTAGGTGAGGGTGGTTCTAACTATTCTCACCCCCACCTAGCCTTGCGCCGCCGCTATAGCTTTAGCGCCCATCAAAGGGGGGAGGAATTAATATGTATTATGCCCAACCTTCAAAACCCCAGAAAAAATCGTCTCTCTTGGGATGAAACTTTTATGAATATCGCGTTGATTTTAGCACAACGCACCGCCTGCAAATACCATACCGCCGGGGTAGTCTTGGTTGATGAAAATAAGAGAATTGTTTCGGTTGGCTATAACGGACCGACCGCCGGTGATGAGCATTGCATAGAAGTCGGTTGCGCCAAAGTTGACGGCGACCCGATAACCGGAAAATTGAAACGATGCCGAGGAGCGCACGCGGAAATAAACAGTATTATTAACGCGCAGGATGCCCGACGCCTTACGGGTTCGACGGTCTATACCGCGCTTTATCCTTGCTATGATTGTATGAAGGCGTTTAATAATGTCGGCGTAAAAGAAATAGTTTATTTTGAAAAATATGAAAGGATAAAAACCGGCGGTGAAGGTAAAGAGGAAGAAAATGAAGCGCAAGAATTGGCCGACAAAAGAGGGATAATAATTAGAAAATACGACGGAAAAGTTTATTGCAATATTGATTTTACTGGAGAAAAATAAAAATTATTAGCGATTTTCTCTTCCTTGATGGGAGGGGTTATGGGATGGGATCAAGTCAAGCACCAAATTTAAAGCACCAAGCTCCAAATAAATCACAATGACTAAAATCCAAAACAATTGTTTAGAACATTTGAATTTAGTGCTTTGAATTTATTTGGGATTTGTAATTTTGAATTTGGAATTTAAAAACTATGATCCTAGGAATCAAAAAATTACACGAGTTAGTCAAAGAAATTGATTTAGTGGAAAATCTCTGCGACCGGGAAAAAAATAATCCCGAGGGCGCCGGTTTTGATTTGCGATTAGGTGAGGTCTACGAGTTAGAAGGCAACGGTTTTTTAGGAGTAGAAGAACGCAGTACGCCAGATATCAAATTAGTCGCGAAATACTTAGAAGGAAAATCTGAAAAAGAAAACTCTTTTACTTTTGAACCGGGGAAATATTATTTGGTAAAAACGATGGAAAAAGTAAATTTGCCCATTACCATCTCTGGAATAATTTTTCCGCGCACTACTCTCTTCCGTTCCGGATTAGGATTGTTTAACGGCATCGTGCAACCGGGATACCAAGGCGAGCTGACTTTTGGTCTTTGCAACTTGGGAAAATCAAATATTACAGTTTCTTTTGGCGCAAGAATCGTCCACATCACTTTTCACGAAGTTTTAGGCGAAGGTAACCAATACCGCGGACAATGGCAAGGAGGGCGAGTGGCGACAAGTGGCAAAGAAACGCAAGTATAATAAAAATAATATGGACAAACACCCTGAATATCAATATCTCAATTTAGCGCAAGATATTTTAGACCACGGCTCGGACAAAAAACTTTTTTTTACTCCGGAAGTTTTGGAAGAATACAAAAAGAAAGGCGAAGAACCGCCGTTTATCAGAAGTGTCTTTGGTCGGCAAATCAGGTTTGATTTATCGCAGGGTTTCCCTCTTTTGACGACAAAAAAAACTTTTTTTCGGGGAATTTTGGTTGAACTTCTTTGGTTTTTATCCGGAAGCACAAACATAAAACCCCTAGTTGATCAAAAAGTTCATATTTGGGATGAATGGGCGTGGAAACGTTATCACAAACATTGTCTCGCCAATGCTCCCGCGGACGACCTGACTCAAGAACAATTTATTGAAAAATTAAAAGAATTACCGGCTGACGATGGATGGGTAAAAAAATGGGGAGATCTTGTTATGGTTTACGGAAAAATGTGGCGGCGTTGGCCGGCTTCGGACGGCCGAGAAATTGATCAGCTTGGCTGGTGTATAGAAGGATTGAAAGATAAACCATACAGAAAATCTTATGTTGTTTCCGCCTGGAATCCGGATTTTATTTATGCAATGGCCTCAAAGGGTAATGCCAATGAAGTCCCGCCGTTTTGTCATACTACTTTCCAATTTCAAGCTACGGCAGACGGAAGGTTGAATCTTGGACTATATCAACGAAGCGCCGACTTATTTTTAGGCGTTCCGTTTAATATTGCAAGTTACGCCATACTCTTGCTTATGGTCTCGCAAATAACGGGGCTCACTCCCGGAGAGTTTGTTCACACCTTTGGCGATGTTCATATTTATTCAAATCACTTTGACCAAATAAAAGAACAACTTTCGCGCAAACCATTCTCCTTTCCCAACCTAAAAATAAACCCTGAAATAAAAAATATTGATGCTTTTAAATTTGAAGATTTTGAATTGCAAAATTACGAATCTCATCCGGCGATAAAAGCCGAAATCGCCAATATCGGAGGATTTTAAATTCCCCTCCCTCGACGGGAGGGGTTAGGGGAGGGTGAAAAATATTATAACTCACCACCCCCACCCACCCCCCCAAGAGGGAGGAACCGCACCCATATGACAATTTCCGCCATCGCTGTCACCAATAAAAACCGAGCTATCGGTTTTAAAAATAAACTGCTCTGGAATCTTCCGCCCGACCTGGAACATTTTAAAAAAATTACTGCCGGCCATACGGTCATAATGGGTAGCAATACTTTTATTTCTCTCGGTCGCCCACTCCCCCGCCGAACAAATATCGTTATCACAAGAAACAAAGATTTTAGGGCGCCAGGGTGTGTTATTGTTTCTTCACCGGAAGAAGCGATTGCGCGCGCCAAAGAAGAAGAGAAAAAACTAAACGGAAAAAATGGGGAAATTTTTGTGATCGGCGGCGGATCTATTTATACTCAAATGCTCCTCTATACTGAAAAGTTATACCTGACTATTGTGGATAATGAATTCACCGAAGCTGACGCTTTCTTCCCGGATTATTCTGAATTTGAAATAACCGAGGAATCGGAAAATCAAGCATATGACGGAATTAATTATAAATTTATTGAGTTAACCAGACAACTATGAATGATCGGAAAATAATTATCGGTCTCGCTGGAAAAATCGCTTCCGGAAAAGATTCTATCGGTAAATATTTCGTAGAAAAATACGGAGCGGAAAAAATTCGTTTTTCTACTATTCTGCGAAATATTTTAGAGATTCTTAATTTGCCGGAAAGCCGAGAAAACATGCAATCATTATCCACGGTTCTTAGAAAAAATTTTGGAGAAAATATTTTAGCAAAAGCAATCGTAAAATTAACCAATAAAACAAATAACAATTTAGTCGTCATTGACGGCATAAGGCGTCTTGGTGATGTTGACAGTCTAAAAACTTTAAATTCTTTTTTTCTTGTCTATATTGATGTTGACCAGGATAAAAGATTTAAAAGATCGGTTGCGAGAAAAGAAAACCCCGGAGATGAAAACATGTTAAGGGAAAAATTTGACGAAAGAGACGCCGTAGAAACCGAAATCCAAATTGAATCACTAAAAAAAGAGGCGAATTTTTTAATAGACAACTCCGGCACGCTGGAGGAAACTTACCTTCAAATAGAAAATATTCATAAAGAAATCAACAATAGACCACCTGAATAATAATCTTTCGTCGCGAAACGCAGTAATTTTAGGCGAAAATTTATAACAAGCGATGATGTTTATACAATGAGTATAAGCGGAGGAGCTTTTATAAATTTATAGCCAAAATTACTAGTTGCAGTGGAAAGGATTATTGTTCGGGGGGTCTGGTGTTTCTTGATAAAATTATGAAGGGAAAAATAATTGTCATAGACGGAACCGACGGCTCGGGAAAACATACTCAAACAGGATTGCTTATTAAAAATCTTCGCGCTCGGGGTCGTAAGGTGGCTACTTTGGATTTTCCGCAATATTATAATAATTTTTTCGGCGCTCTTCTTGAAAAATATTTATCCGGTGATTTTGGTAACCCGGTTGAAATAAGTCCATACCTCACATCTGTTCTTTTTGCCGCGGACAGATTTGAATCAAGTCAAAAAATAAAAAATTGGCTCAAACGCGGATATGTTGTTATTTTGGATCGCTATGTTTCATCCAACCAAATCCATCAAGGAGCTAAAATTAAAAATTATAAAAAACGAAAAGAATTTTTAGAATGGCTTGATAAAATGGAATTTGACATCTTTAAACTGCCTCGACCAAATATCATAATTTACCTCCACGTTGACTCAAAAAACGCTCAACGATTGATTGCCAAAAAATCCAGGTGCGCCGATGGCTATGAAAAAAATATCGTCTTTCAGCGGGCTTCGGAAAAACAAAGCCAAAAACTGGTCAAGGAAATGAATAATTGGAAAAAAATAGAATGTGTTATCAGGGGTAAATTATCATCGCCGGAAGATATTTCCCGCGAAGTATTGGTTGAAGTGGAAAAAATTATTTCCCGAGACAAATAGGGATATTTATGATACAATTGAGGGGTGATTAAATACTTAAAATAATTATTTTAAAAAAATATGATCATTAGCGCAACATCATTGGTCAAAGAAAGTTGGAAAATTTATAAAGATAATTTTCTGCTTTTTTTAAAAATCACGATATGGTTTTTAGTTCCTATAGCAGCATGGACTGTTGTTAGTTTAATGGATTTTAAAAAAATTATTCTTGTGCCCATAAGTATTTTTAGCAGTATTGCTTACTTAATTTTGTGGATATTTTTGTCTGTCGCTCTTACCATTATTGTTGATAAAATATTAAAAACGGAAAATATTGATTTTAAATTAATATTTTCCTTAAGTTATTCAAAAATAATTTCATATTTATGGGTTTATATTCTTAAAAATTTAGTTTTTTTATCAGTCATAGCCATTCCGGCAATTATTGGTATCGCTATCTCAAAACTAATTGTTTACATTCCGGTTTATGTTTTTTTGTTGGTTTCGCTAGCATTGATAACCGTCACTCTTATAATAATTATTGCTGTGCTATTGTCTCTCAGCCCCCCCTCGGCTATTTTAAACAATAAAGGGGGCTGGAGCGCTTTAGTCGAAAGTAAAAATATTATAAAAAATAATTTTTGGGGAATCACTTGGCGTTGGTTTGTTAACCTCCTTTTTTATTCATTGCCCCTTTTTCTCATAATAACGGCCATTTCTTTTATTGACTTTATTTTTAGTAAAGTATTGTCGGCTCAATATACTGATTTAATCACGCAAATTTTCTATCATTTTTTTATGCTTCCACTGCTTGTAATCGCTAGCGTTCTTCTCTACAATAGTTTAAAAAAAGAAAAAAGAAATTAAAATTATGCATCTTGTCCCGGTCATTGGTCTTGAAATACACATCCAGCTGAAAACAAAATCAAAAATGTTTTGCGGATGCGATAATTCCGGCGAAGACCAAAAACCAAACACAACCATTTGTCCAATTTGTATGGGTCATCCCGGTACTCTCCCTGTTATTAATAAGCAAGCGCTGGAATACGGGCTCTTGATGGGAAAAGCGTTAAATTGTGAAATCAAAAATTTTTCCAAGTTTGATCGCAAACAATATTTTTATCCCGACCTGCCAAAAGGATACCAAATTTCTCAATACGATAAACCGATTTGCGAGAACGGTTGGTTGAATTTAACCATACCATCAAAAAATAATGTCCGCGAAGAAGCGAAGATCAGAATAAACCGCGCTCATCTTGAAGAAGATGCGGCAAAACTGATTCACAAAGTGAATCATCCTGAGCGACCGAAGGGAGTCGAAGGATCTCATGGGTCTAAGTTAGAAGCCAGTCTGGTAGACTATAATCGCGCCGGAACACCTCTACTGGAAATTGTAACCGAGCCTGATTTTTATTCCCCGCTTGAAGCGAAAATATTTATGCAGGAACTTAGGTTGATCGCCAGATATCTTGATATTTCAACTGCCAATATGGAAAAGGGGCATCTTCGTTGCGACGCGAATATATCCATGCGACCGATTATTGACGATGTAAAAAGAGATACGGAGAGTTTTCCCAAATTATATCCCAAAACAGAAATAAAAAATTTAAATTCATTCCGCTCTGTTGAACGGGCGCTGGAATATGAAATAAGGCGACAGACAAAACTTTGGGAAGAAAATAACCCACCAACCAAACAATCTACGCGCGGTTGGAATGACATAAAACAAATTACCGAGGAACAAAGAACAAAAGAAGAGGAAAAGGATTATCGTTATTTTCCGGAACCCGATCTGCCTCCGCTTGATTTAACCGAATTAAAATTTAAAATATCATCTATGGAATTACCACAAGCAAAAAGAAAAAGATTTGAAGACCAATACGGCTTCACTCCCGAGGAAGCTAAAATTTTAACCGACGACAACAAGCTTGCCAATTATACTGAAAACATAATTTCCGAGCTTGAATCGTGGCTCTTGGCACTCGGCGAAACGGAAGGAACAAAAGAAGAAATTATTGAGGAAAATAAAAAGAAGCTGAATAAGCTTCTTGTGGGATGGCTAGTTAATAAACTGGGCGGTCTTATGGTCCAGCACAAAAGAGATATCGGCTCTATAAAAATCACGCCGGAAAATTTTGCCGAATTTATAACTATGATTTATCAAAACAAAATTTCCGGACCGGTGGCCTTAAAAATTCTAGAAGAAATGATGTTGACCGGAAAAGATCCTTCGCAAATAATGGATGATGGAAACATGGGGCAAATAAGCAATAGCGACGAGCTGGAAACAATTATTGACGAGATTATAAACGCCAATCCGAGCGAGGTAGAAGGCTACAGAAATGGCAAAGAAACTCTCTTACAATTCTTTATCGGCCAAGCGATGAAAAAAACGCAGGGGAAAGCCAATCCGCAAGTGGTGGAGGAATTAGTTAAAAATAAATTGAAATAAAACTTTAAAGCGCCAAATTCAAAATTACAAATCCCAAATAAACCCCACACCAATTTTAATCTTCCGCATGTAGGCAGTTTAAAGAAAGTGAAAGATAGTATTCTTGATATTAAAGATGATCTAGGATTGGTGTCGGGGTAAATTACAATGACCAAAATCCAAATGTTCAAGACGGCTGTTGTTTAGAATTTTGAACATTAAATATTTGGATTTATTTGGAGCTTGTGATTTTGGATTTGGTGCTTTTATGTTAGCCACTTTTTTAATAATCTTTCAGTTTCTCTATAATCTTTGACCCACTTAATCCTCCCGTCCTTCTTAAACCACGTCATCTGCCTCCGTGCATAAGCATGCGTTCTCCACTTCATCTCTTGTATTTTTTCTTTCAAAATATCTTTTTTAAACTTTTCATTTTTCATTTTTAACTTTTCACTTTCTAGGTATTCTCCCATTTCCTTATATCCAATTCCGCTCATTGAGGGTAGCTTGGCGCTATACCCTTTTTTTATTAATTTTTTAGTTTCTTCAAGTAGTCCTTCGTCCATCATTTTATCAACCCTTTTATCTATTCTTTCGTATAAAACCTCACGAGAAACTTCCAAACCGATCTGGAGAGTATCAAAAATCCGCTCACCTTTCCCGCGAATTTCTGAAAATGGTTTCCCTGTCGCCAGACATATCTCCAGCGCCCTGATAATCCGTCGCGGATTATTTTTATCCACTAAATCTTTAGCTCCGGTATCTAGCTCCAATAATCTTTTATAGAATTTTTCTATCACCACGCCGTAGCTTTGCGAAGGCGGGCTAGCTTCGGCAAGTTCGCATTCAAATTCATCGCGTAATTTTTTATTCGGAAGAACTCGCGGTATCTCAAGATTATCCACCACTGCTTTAATATAAAGTCCTGTCCCGCCAACAAGAAACGGAACCTTTCCCCTTTTAATAATATCTTCGGCAATTTCCACTGTCGCTTTTTTATATTCGGCAACGGAAAAATCTTCGTCGGGATCAATAATATCAATCATGTAGTGAAGTATGCCATCAAAGAAAAATACTTTTTTTTCAAAGGGGGAAGACGGCAATTCCCCTCCTTTGGCAAAGGAGGGCTGGGGTGGATCTTTATCTGCTTTTATTTTTCCCGTCGCAATATCCATTCCCCTATAAATTTGTCTGGAATCCGCACTGATTATTTCGCCATTAAACTTTTTTGCTAATTTTAATGATAGATCTGTTTTACCGGAAGAAGTTGACCCGAGAATAACAACTATTTTAAATAATTTTTTTTTCATACGCGCTGTTTCATACGCACTGGTTGACATTTTTTCTTATCGCTATTATATTGATATTGTCTAAATAAATAAACTAATATCGTATGAATTTTCGAATAGGTAAAATATCGCCGATGCTTGTTAAAACTTTTTTTATTTTTTTATTATCATTGATAATCTACAGTCAACCCGGATATTGTAAAATAATGTCCGAAAAATTAAGTAAACTGACGAAGGCGCCAAAAACAAAATCGCCCATAACAATAGTCCTTATCGGAGATTCTACAGTAGCCAATTATGACACAAGAAGCACTACTAGACGCGGGTGGGGACAGCTGTTACCGACTTTAATGTATGATGAAGTGACTATCATTAACAGGGCTATTCCCGGTCGCAGTTCAAAGAGCTTTATTGAAGAAGGGGCTTGGCGACGAGTTTTAGATGAAACGAGACCTAACTATGTATTTATCCAATTCGGCCACAATGATCTTCTGAGTAAACCCGAAGATCGACGCACTGATCCGGGGATTCCTCTTGACGATTCAACTTATTATTTCCGCAATAATCTTCATACTTTTATTAACGATACGCGTCGAATTGGAGCAATCCCCGTTCTAATCACGCCGATGGAGCGACGTTATTTTAATTCTATCGGACTAATAAGGCAGACAAACCAACCATACGCCGAGGCAATGAGAATCGTCGCCAGAGAAGATGATATTCACTTGATTGATTTGCAATCGTTTAGTGTTTGGCTGTATGAGGATCTTTATCAAACATGCGGAGCAACCGCCGGAATTGAATTGCATTTTGATAATGGAACACCCGAACGCGACCGCACTCATTTTAATGAAAGCGGCGCCTTACGCTATGCCAGAAAAGTGCTTGAAGAAATTTCTCCATTGCATGAGTTAGTGCGCTATCGAAATTTTTAATCAAAATTTACAAAATCTTTAAAAACATAATTCGTTTTTTTATTCTACATATTTTTTCAAATTTTACAAATTTTAAAAAAACTAGTCTTCTAAAATCCACATAAGCGCTTTTTTTATTTTTACATTGATTATTTTACCAATGACTTTTTCTTTTTCAGGGGATTGCTTTGTCTCTCCCCCGCTTTGGCGGGGTCGTTCCTCGCAATGACACAAATTCCTAAACCTCACCCTTTTCATCTCCCGCGAATTGCCAATATACCACCCTTTTTCATATCCATCAACCAAAACCGAGACTGTCTTACCAAGATACTTTTGGTTCTTTTTCAAAGTATTTTTCTCCATCAGCTTTTGCAAAATATTCCACCTTCTCTTTTTTTCTTCGCGAGGAATGTCGTCAATAAATTTCGCCGCCACTGTCCCAAGTCTTGGGGAATACATGGCATGATAAGAAATATCAAAATCAGCTTTTTTGTAAAGCTCTACAGTATTTTGAAACTGCTTTTTTGTCTCTCCGGGAAAACCGACAATAATATCCGTGCCCAGGGCAATGCCAGGCCTTATTTTTTTTATCTTTTTCGCTAATTTCAGATAATCGCTTGCCGTATAATTTCTATTCATTTTTTTCAAAATTTCGTCGTCACCGGACTGTACCGGCAAATGCAAATAATTCAACATTTTTGGTAAAGCCAAGGCGGAAATAACTTCGTCGCTCATATCCTTTGGATGTGGCGCGGTAAAAAATATTCTTTCAATTCCTTTTATCTGATTAACTTCCCACAATAGCGCAGCAAAGGGCTTACCGTAAGGACAGTCCTTTTTAAAAGGACTGTCCTTTGGATTATAGGCATTAACGTTTTGCCCCAGCAAAGTTATCTCAAGATACCCTTTTTTCGCCAAATCCTTAATTTCTCTTAATATATCCCCAACACTCCGGCTCTCCTCGCGTCCCCTGACGTAAGGAACTGCGCAATACGAGCAGAAATTGTTGCATCCGGTCATAATGGGCACAAAAGCGCTAAAATCGTTAGAGTGGCTTGGTTTTATCTTAAAATAGTCGTGAACTATTGCCTCATTGACTACTTCACTCAATTCATTCTTCAATTTGTCAATCTCTTTAATATCAAGAATATAATCAAATTTGCCCGCGAGCTTCTTTTTGTCTCGCAAAAGAACGCAACCAGTTAAGACAAATAATTTTTTATTTTTTCTGCCTTGGGCGGACATTTTTAATTTAGCCAAAGCGCGAGCTTTCCCGTAGATACGGTCAACCGCGGATTGCCTTACCGAGCACGCCACGATCACGACCAAATCAGCCTCTCCTTCTTTTTGGGCAGGACTATAGCCAATTTCCTCTAAAACCGTAGCCACCCGCTCTGAATCGCTCTTGTTCATCTGGCAACCGTGGGTAATGATATAATATTTCATAAATTAGACTCACCGCATAACAACTTTCGTTACTGAATTTTCAGATTTTGAGGAAATTTTGGCATAAATTTTTGAGGCAATATGGTTTATTGGCAAAAAAATTTAGGACAAAATTTACCAAAAGATGGAAATTGCAGTAGAAAGCTTGTTATGTGGTGAGTCTATAATTTTATAATATCTTTAGCTTTTACGCAAAAAAGCCTCCTTTTATGGAGGCTTCTACTTTTTACCTTTCTTTACTTTCTCTTCTTTATCTCTTCCTTAATCGTATCAATAAATTTTTTAAGACTCATTTCTGTGTTATTCTTTTTACCTCTCTCGCGAACACTCAATTTTTTGCCTTTTGCTTCTCTATCCCCTATCACTAACATATAAGGCGCTTTTTGTTTTTCCGCTTTTCTTATTTTATAACCAACTGTTTCGTTGGCCTCATCAACATGGACACGAATACCTTCTTCTCTTAAATTTTTTGCTAATTTTAAAGCCGGTTTGATATGTTTACTGCTAACCGGGATAATTTCAACTTGAACCGGGGAAAGCCATAAGGGAAACGCGCCAGCGTAATTTTCTATCAATAATCCAATAAAACGTTCAAACGAACCCATCAATGCCCGATGCAACATATACGGTTGTTCCTCTTCCCCTTTTTCATTGACAAATTTCATCTCAAACCGTTGGGGCAGATTAAAATCAAATTGCAATGTTGAGCATTGCCACTCGCGTCCCAAACTGTCCTTTATTTTAAAATCCAATTTCGGTCCATAAAAAGCCGCTTCTCCCTTTTCCTCTTTAAAGTTAAGCTTCTTTTCTTTGGCGACTTTTCTTAATACATCTTCGGTAAAATTCCAACCGGCATCATCTCCGGCATATTTTTTCTTATTTTCCGGATCGCGAAGAGACAGATAAACATTCACCGCTTCTTTTTTAAAGCCAAATGATTTATAAATAAAAAGTATAAAATCTATGACTTTTTTTAATTCTTTTTCAACTTGTTCTTTGCGACAAATGATATGCGCGTCATCTTGAGTAAAACCGCGAACGCGTGTTAGACCGGAAAGCTCGCCGGTTTTTTCAAATCGATAAACTGTGCCCGTCTCTGCCCACCGGTATGGCAAATCTCTGTAGGAATGCGCTGTATTATTATAAATTTTTACGTGAAAAGGGCAGTTCATCGGCTTCAAGAGATACTGCTCCGAATTTTCCGCTTTTTTATTGTCCTGCGCTTCTTCAAGACTTTGTCCGGCTTCAAGCGGCGGATACATATTCGCATTAAAAAATCCCCAATGCCCGGATTTTTCCCACAGCTTACGATTACCAATATGTGGACTTCTCACTAAATCATACCCTGATTTCAAATGTTCTTGATACCAAAAATCTTCCATGATACGCCACAAAAGAGCGCCCTTGGGATGCCAGAGAACAAGACCAAGACCGACTTCTTCGTCAATATGAAATAAATCCAGCTCCTTGCCAATTTTGCGATGATCTCTTTTTTTAGCCTCTTCTCGCACCATAAGATATTCATCAAGCTCTTCTTTGGAACCAAAAGCTATCCCGTAGATACGAGTCAACATTTTATTTTTTTCATCCCCCCGCCAATAAGCGCCGGCAATTCTATCAAGCTTAAACGCTCTGGGATCAATTTCTTTGGTTGATTCTATATGAGGACCTTTACATAAATTTTCAAATTTATCTGATCGATAAAAACTTACCTTCTTTTCTCCCCTGGCTTTTAGGTCATCAATAAACCATGTTTTGTAGGGATCTTTTTTGTAAAGCTTATAGGCTTCTTCAAAGTCAACTTCGTGTTGCAGAAACTTAATATTTTTTTTAATAAGCTCTCTAATCCGTTTTTCTAGTTTTGGAAGAATATCCGGGGTAATCGCTTCCGGCAAATCATAATCCTGATAAAATCCATCATCAATCGGCGGACCAACGCCTAAACCGGCGTCCGGATAAATTTCCTGCACGGCCATGCTCATCAAGTGCGATAAAGAATGCCTTATTTTTTCTAACTTTTCCTTTTCCATATTTTTTACAAAATCCCCCCATTATTCAACGGATCTATTTTTGAATTATAATCTTAACATTATTTTTGAGATGCGGAACTTTCTTAACCCAAAAAGGCGAAAATTCCACTGTCGCGCTCTCTATTTCAGGATAAACTTCAAGATATTTCATTATTCTCTCTTTATCTAAGCCGATAAATCTATCTTCGTCAAATATAATATTATCCGTTTTCATGGAAATTTTCCCCTCTACGTGAACCATCATATTGGCCTCGCGCGCTCGTAAATCATAGCCTTCAACCACAAACGTCAAGCCGGCATAGTCAATATTCGCCAATTCTTTATCCTCCGGAACAATCTTCTGCAATTGATCTTTCACTAATAATTCAAAATCTTTTTTGGAAAAAGCCACGCCAACAACTTTTAACGCCATATTCACTGAAAATTTTTCTCCCGTTTCTCCGGCTTTCAAACTGCTCTTTTTTTCATCAATTCCTTTAATAATAACCTTGCCTAAAACTTCGCCACCTGATTTCATTTGTGTTTTTAAATTATCCATCACCTGATCGGTCAAAACTTGATTCAACGCATCAAAACCATTTTTAATATCTTCTTCAGTGGCAAATTTTATTTCTTGATTAGCGCCATGCATCGGCTCAAAACTCTGCGCGTAAATTTTTTCTTGCAATCCTTCCCACAACCCCGGGATAGTAAAACGAGTCGGTCCTAATTTTCCCGCTTCCTCGGTTGGATTATCAGCGTAAACTTCAGCCTCAACTCTGCCCCCGACAGGGACGGTAACATTCTTTTTTAATCTATACAAAATTCCCTCTTTGGAAAGAAGTCTTGTTGTCGCGACGAGTGGCTGATCTTTTCCATAATTATTGAAAATTGTCACTTTTCCGCCAACTTCGCCTTGGGCAACTTTTTTCCCTGAAGTTTTATATTCTTTCCCGCCGGAAACCGTTGTTTCTATAACTTTTCCGCTCAAAGAGACTTCTTCTGTTGCAAAATCGCCAACTATCCCGTCCGCCTCCGGACTCTCGGGATTCACCGCCTCTGATTCTTTGATATTAATCATAAAATCAGCGCTTATCGGCTCTTCAACCACCTTTATCGCAATTTCAGCTCTGCTTAAAATAAAATAAGCGGCTAAAATAATTAAAACTCCGGTCAAAGCAATAAATCCAAAAGCGATTCTTCTATAAAATTTAACCGGCGCCTCTGATTTTAATGTTGACTTAGACTTTGGTGACATAGTTTTCCTCCCTTTTAAAAAATATTCAAATTATTTAATTTATTAGACAAAAAATTAATCTTCAATATCCTCTTCGCGTCTTTTTAATTTTCGCGCGCCCCAGACTCCGCCTAAAATAGTCAGACCAAAGAGCGCTCCGACCGGCAAAGAAAAAAATAAATTTCCAAGACTGAAAAATCCCACATGCGCGGTTGTTGCCGCTTTTTTAACGACAAAACCGTCTTGATTTTTCGATTCTAAAATAACCAAGTACGCCCCTGATTTGGCATATTTATGCTCAATCTTTTCTCCGGAAACCACTGTCCCGTCGCCCAAATTCCAAGAGTAGGTATTTCCTTTTTCGTAATTGTTTGGTTTAAAAATAAATGTGCTCCAATCCAGTTGTTCCGTATCTATTTTTAATAACCCCAAAGAATTTCCTCCTGCCACCACTTGAGACAACTCTTCAACTTGCTCGATTGTCTCCCCGTCAACCTCTCCCGTATCATTTGCTTTCCCATCTTGATTTTCACCACTGCTCCCGTTCGCATCATTACTCGGATTAGCCTCCGCGGAATCGGGAGAATCATTCTTTGCCTCTGAATTTGTATCTTCGATGTCTGTATTTTCTTCTTCTTTATTGGTTTCCTCCTCCGCGCTATCATCAGTGCTATCGCAAACATCGCCTATCCCGTCTTTATCTTTATCGGCTTGCGTGACATTGGCTCTTGCCTTGCAGTTATCACTGCTATCAGGAACGCCGTCCTTGTCTTGATCCGTCGGCAAACTATTGTCTATCGGGTCGCAGACATCGCCCTTGCCATCCTTATCTTTATCTTCTTGACCGGCATTGGCAACCAAAGGACAATTATCTTTGCTATCCAAAACGCCGTCGCTGTCTGTGTCACTACTGGTTGGATTGGTCCCGGCACTTACCTCATTTGAATCGGAGATGCCATCATTATCGTCATCTGTTTCGCAGGCATTACCTATACCATCTTTATCCGCGTCTTCTTGCCCCGGATTTGAGATATCAAGACAATTATCATTTTTATCAGTTATTCCGTCGTTGTCTTTATCCTGCTCCGGGGTAAAAAAGGCGGTTAAGGCAGTATCATTATCCGGATTTTCATCTTTTGGCGCTTGACCACGGAGATCAATCCTGACATTAAAAATGCCTTGGGGCACTGTCCAATCAACAAAAACCTCATCAGTATATCCCCCAGCTCTTATGGAAACTACTTGCGACTCCCCTATTAAGTTCGGCCCGGCGTAAAATAAAGCATAGCCGGAAACATCTCTTAGACCATAGTTTCTGACCGCCGCGTAAACTCTGATCGGTTGCCCGACAATTAAATTTGTTTTAGAAAAAAAGACATCACCGGCATTGATTCCAATATCGTACTCTACTCCTTCGGCATTTACCTCGCCCGAATAAAGAAATAAACTAAAAATTAAAAAACCAAAAACTAAAAATTTTGACAAGCACTTCATAGTATTAATTACTAAGCGAATTGAAGCGAAATAAAAGCCAATTATTTATTATTCGCTGATATTCACTTTTATTGATTTTTAAAAGTTGTCCCCATGTTGGTGTATTATACCAAAAATTGAGAATTTAATCCAAAATTTTTTATTTTGTTGTGGGTATCGGCAATCCAAGCTTCTGCAAGGGTAAATAGTGGAAATAATATTGGCAACCAACAGAAATAATATAATCTAAAGTGTCTTTATATTCTGGCTTTTTAAACCAATTATTTAAAATGTAAATATATTCTACCTCAATATTAAGCGGTGCCATAAGTTTACAATATTGTTTTCTTTTAAAGTCGCAAGTTTGAAGTTTTTCATCGACAGAACCACCAACTTTTTGGAACTTCAATTCTCATCTGTTATTATAACTTTTTTATTTCCTCTATACTCTAAACAAACTGGCTTAACCACAGGAATATCGTCAGCCATAACTACACTTATATTACTACCATATTTTTTTTCAATATCTTTTAATTTTTTTAAAAAAATATTTAACTTCATAAATTTTAAGTTAGTCTATATTTTCCTCTTTCTAAAAACTCTAAATATCCTTTATCTCTTAAGAATTGCAACTGTTGCCTAATTTTATCTTTAATATGCTTATTGTCAGGATGTTTTTGATACAAAATGTTTTCAAAATTATAAACTTCGTCAAGCGTAAATTCTTTTTTATTTAATTTATCAATGCAACTCATTACGTCTAAAACCCAACCCCTCAAGTCAATCTCTCTTGATTCTCTTAAAAATAAAGTCCTTTGCCAATTTTTTAAAATATCCGTCTTGTTTTCTGGTTTTTCGTTTTTCACGTAGAATATCTTTCCACTCAGCGGTATATCTTGAAGTAAAATATTGCATCCAATCCAGCCGGCTCGTCTTGCTTTTTCTGATAAAGGTTTTCTCTTTTCAATAATTTCGGGAACGAAAAAATATTTTGGAATAACTACAAAATTTTTCACTTTATAATCTTGTAAACTATAATTCAAAAAGAAAAAATTTGGATTATTCGTGCTATTTAATCTTTCAATCATTTTCTCGTAAGCTCCATCGACTATTTTTCTGCCCATTTCATCTTTTTTACTCTTCAGCTCATATTCTTCACGGCAATTTTTACAATAAAAATCTGCTACTGGTTTATTATTTTCAAAATTTTTAACAAATTCTCCACAATTTGGACAGAAAATTTCATTTTTTACCCAATCCTCAGTCATCACCCTTATTGCTTGAGATTGACTCTTGTATTGCGTAGCTAAAGCAATATTGAAATTTAACAGCATATTTTAATGTTTCAATAATTTTTAAATTTCTTTAACCAATTACCATGTTGACTATTGTACCTCAAAATATTGATTAAACAAAATGTTTCAGAGCTGTCAACTTAAAAAAATAACTTATGCAATTATCTTACTTTTTAAAAAAAACAAAAATTCAACAAACCTTTATCGCGTTCATCCCCACAATCCCCTCTATTGCCTTATTGCAATCTTCATTTATCGCAATGGAGTAATCCGTCTCTATTTTTTTATAACCGTCAAGCGCTTTTACCAAAAGAAAGACTTTGCATTCTCCTTTATGCTCAAAAAATACGCTTTTCAATTTTTGCACTTTTTCTTGCTCAAAAGAAGCGAGGCGAATAAAGATCGTCCCTTTCTTATCATTTTTTTCTTCCGCCGCCGGATCGGAACCGTTCTCGTTTTCTTTTTGCGTATAAAATTGAGTAGGGACAACGCATAATCTCTTAGCTACCTCATCGATATTTCCTCTCGTAATTTCTCTTACCTCGTCGCAAATCAATTTCATCTCGCCGTCTTTGTCGGAAACTCTCCCGCCGGCCAAAACTATTTTTCCCGTCTGCCAAATATCGCCCATTTCTTTTAAAATTTTGGGAAATACTAAAAGCTCGGTTGAACCGCTCATATCTTCTATTTTAACAAAAAGCATCGGCTCTCCGCTTCGCGTGATAATTTTCTTAACTTCATTTACCACTCCCGCTATTTTTATTTTTCCGGAAGTTGAGCATTGCCCGAGACTGGAACACTCAATCGTCCTATTGCGTAATTGCTCGGAAAATTCTTTTAAGGGGTGCTCCGTAATATACAAACCCAAAAGCTCTTTTTCCCAAGAAAGTTTTTGGTCTTTGGTAGCATCGGGCACGGGATCAAGTCGCAAGGAAGGAAGCCCGGCGGAAGTTGCCATCATGCCAAATAAACTTGCTTGCTGACTTGAGGCTTCGCGCCCAAGATCTTTGGTGAAATTAATCAGTTTTTCAATATTTTCCAGCATTTGGTTGCGTTCGCCAAAAAGGTCAAGCGCTCCGCATTTTATCAAACTCTCTAAAGACTTTTTATTCAAATCTTTGGTTTGCACTCGGCTCAAAAAATCTTCCAAATTTTTATAAACGCCATTATCTTTTCTTTCTTTAATAATGGTTTTCGCGATATTCTCCCCGACATTTTTAATTGCCAATAAACCAAAACGAATACGCGGTTTATTCTCTTCGAGTGATGCGCTAACGACTGTAAAAGTGGAAAAACTTTCATTTATATCCGGAGGCAACACTTCTATTCCCATCGCCTTGCACTCTTCAACCAAAACGGCGATTCTCTCAATATCTCCCTGGTCCGAAGTCAAAAGCGAGGCCATGAATTCCACCGGATAATTTGCTTTAAAATAAGCGGTCTCGTAAGCAATACGGGCATAGCAAGCGGCATGCGATCGATTAAAACCATAGCCGGCAAATGGTTCAATGAAAGCAAAAACGTTCTTCGCCGTTTCCTTAGCGATTCCATTCTTTATACATCCTTCAATAAATTTTTGTTTTTGTTCTCCAAGCAATTTCGCTATTTTTTTACCGACCGCTTTTCTTAAAATATCCGCCTCGCCAAGAGTAAACCCGGCCAGATCGCGGGCGACTTGCAATATCTGCTCTTGATAAACGGCGATGCCATAAGTATTGCTCAAAATCGGCTCAAGCTTTGGGTGAAGATATTTTATTTTCTTTCCGCTCTTTTTTCCGGAAATAAAACTGGGGATCCATTCCATTGGACCGGGACGATACAAGGCGACCATAGCGATAATATCTTCAAAAATATTCGGTTTCAATTCTTTTAAATATCTTTTCATTCCCGACGATTCCAACTGAAACACGCCGGTAGTTTCCCCTTTTCTTAAAATTTCAAAAGTTTTTTCATCTTCAAGCGGAAGATTATCTATGTCCACTTTTTCCCCATGTATTTTTTCTATAATATTGATGGTATTTTCTAAAATAGTCAGATTTTTCAATCCCAAAAAGTCCATTTTGAGCAATCCCAAATCTTCAATCGGATGCAAAGAATATTGCGAAATAACAGTCTGATCTCCGCTTGAGGCATATTGCAAAGGCGCGTAATGATCAAGGGGATTTTTGGTAATGACAACTCCGCAGGCGTGAGTGGAGGCGTGGCGCGCCACCCCTTCCAATTTTTTTGCCGTATCAATTAATTTTTTGGCGCCCGGATCTTTATCGTAAAGCTCCTTAAATTCAAAAATATTTTTCAATGTTTCGCTAAGCGTAAAAGACATGGGAATCAATT
>Ga0208373_1002611_pt1 | contig 19459 bp, 14 predicted proteins | sample RifOxyC2_FD_184036 | JGI IMG/M metagenome (GOLD analysis project Ga0208373, IMG submission 184036) | Soil microbial communities from Rifle, Colorado - Rifle Oxygen_injection C2 (SPAdes) | ecosystem: Environmental > Terrestrial > Deep subsurface > Rock core/Sediment | place: Rifle, Colorado... | reverse complement strand
ATTAAATATCAAATATTAAAAATGGGAGATAATAAAAAAATACTGCAAAGAATGAAAATAGCCAGGGGGCATCTGGATAAAGTTATTGATATGGTAGAGAAAGGGGAGTACTGCCTTGATGTTATTCAACAATCACAAGCAGTTCAATCAGCTCTGTCAAAAGCCGATGAAGTAATCTTAGAAAACCATTTAAAAACTTGTGTTCGTGATTCAATGGCAACAAATAAAAACATTGATGAGAAGGTAAAAGAAGTTATTGAAGTATTTAAAAGGAAATAAATATGGATAAAATCATTGTTTCAATTTTCGGATTCTTGTCAATTCTATTTACTTATTGGTTCTTTTTTATGAAAAAAAATGAATAAACAAACTTTTGCCATTAAAGGTATGCATTGCGCGTCATGTGTTTATACTAATGAGAAGGCTCTAAAGACAATTCCTGGGGTAACCGAAGCGGTTGTTAATTTGACAACAGGGAAGGCTACATTAACTTCAAAAAAGCCAATAAAAAATAATCTCATTATAGGTGCAGTGAAGTCAGTTGGCTATCAGGCAATGTTTGAAACAGAAGAATCGCTTGATGACAAAATAAAGGTAGAAAAAATAAAAGAGTTAAAAGATCTTAAGATAAAGGTCATTGTCAGTTTGTTTTTAGGAGGGTTAATTGTCTGGGGGAGTTTTCCGGGAATTATGGATTTTGCCCCAAGTCTTTTTAAAAATTTTTACTTTCAGTTTGTTTTGGCAACGATTGTTCAACTTTGGGCGGGTAGAGACTTATATAAAGCGGCCATATCTTCGCTTAAGCATAGGATTGCCAACATGGACACCTTGGTCGTGATCGGGACAACGGTTGCCTTTATATATTCAATATTCGTAACATTTTTCCCGAATTTTTTTATGGATTTGGATATCGAAGCGATGCCTTATTTTGATGTCTCAACCGTTATTATTGGTTTGATTTTATTGGGTCGATATTTGGAAGCTCAGGCAAAAGCCGGAACAGGAGAGGCGATTAAAAAATTAATCGGTCTTCAAGCAAAGACCGCCAGAGTGATTCGGGGGAAAAAGGAAGTCGATATTTCAATTGGTGAAGTTGTTGTTGGTGATCTAATTAGGGTAAGACCAGGTGAAAAAATTCCCGTCGATGGCATAATTATTGAAGGAGAGTCAGCTATCGATGAATCGATGGTAACGGGAGAAAGCATGCCATCTTCAAAATATAAAGGAGATACTGTAATCGGGGCGACCATGAATAAATCGGGTAGTTTTATTTACAAAGCCACTAAAGTTGGAAAAGATACAATGTTGGCACAGATTATAAAATTAGTTGAAGAAGCACAGGGAAGCAAAGCCCCAATCCAGCGCCTCGCCGATATTATTTCTTCATATTTTGTTCCCATTGTTATTATATTGGCCATCTTAACATTTGTTGGCTGGTATGTTTTTGGTCCCTCAGTCGGCGGATTCATTTTTGCAATGCTTAATTCAATTGCTGTGTTAATCATTGCCTGTCCATGCGCGATGGGATTGGCAACCCCGACTGCAATAATGGTTGGAACCGGGATCGGAGCGCAACATGGAATATTAATTAAAGATGCGGAGAGCTTGGAGACAGCCCATAAAGTTAACACAATAATTTTTGATAAAACTGGAACTTTGACGAAAGGACAACCTGAAGTGACGGATATTATATTGATAAGTAAAAGCTTGATACCGAAATTTTTTATCGGAAAACAAAAAACCGAAAAAAATTTGATATCTGCGCTTTTAATCGCAACTGCGTCAGTTGAAAAAAACTCTGAGCATCCATTGGGAGAGGCCATTGTTAAACGTGCCGAAAAAGAAAATCTTGTTTTAAGCAAGGTCACAGTATTTAAATCATTAACGGGCAAAGGCGTTGAAGGAGTAGTAAACGGAAAAAAAGTCTACGTCGGCAGATTGTTAAGGTCTGACTCGTATGAGGATGGTGAAAGTTTAAAAAAACAAGGTAAAACTGTAGTTTACGTTTATATTGAAGACAGATTAACGGGATTAATCGCCATTGCCGATACGATTAAAGAAAGTGCAAAAGAGGCCATTTTAACATTAAATAAAATGGGAATAGAAACCGTAATGATAACCGGGGATAATCTGGCAACAGCTACAGCCATTGGAAAAAAACTTGGAATAAATAAAGTTCTTGCCGAAGTTATGCCACAGGATAAAGAACAGGAAGTGAAAAAAATTCAAAAAGATGGGAAAGTGGTGGCGATGGTAGGAGACGGAATTAATGATGCCCCTGCTCTTGCGTCGGCTGATATAGGCGTTGCCATGGGTACAGGTACCGACGTTGCTATCGAAGCGGCTGGAATAACCTTAGTTAATAAAAATTTAACATCAGTTGTATCTGCCATTAAATTATCAAAGCAAACAATGAAAACAATTAAACTTAATTTATTTTGGGCTTTTGCGTATAATATAGTTTTGATTCCGGTAGCCATGATGGGACTTATCAGTCCGATTTTAGCGTCAGGAGCAATGGCCTTTTCAAGTATTTCGGTCGTTACAAATTCGCTTTTCTTGAAAAAAGCAAAAATATAAAAAGCCTATGATACGCGAAGGATGTTGTGGAGGACCAAGAAAACCAAAAGGAAAGTAAAAATATGGCTAAACTTAAAAAATGCACACTTTACATTAAAGGCATGCACTGTCCTTCATGTGAGATCTTGATTACCGATAAATTTAAAGAAATGCCTAATGTCACGACTGTTAATTCTAATTTTCAAAAACAGGAGGCAGAGGTCTATTTTACCGGTGACTTAGATAAGGAAACAGTTAATAAAAACATAAGACAGTTTGGCTATGAGATAAGCAACCCGCCTTCGTCCCGCCAAGGGCGTGACTTCGGCGAGGCGAAGAAAAATATCATTGAGGCAATTTTTATTGCTGTTGGTTTGGAGTTAATATATCTAATTGCGAAAGAATTAAATATTATTCCGGATATTAATATCACCGGCAGTTTAAATTTATTTACGGTTTTGTTTTTAGGTCTTGTAGCTTCAATTTCAACCTGCATGGCCACTTCCGGTGCTCTGTTTTTGTCAACAATCGGAAATAAGACAAATAATTTAAAACAGGCATTTTATTTTAGTCTTGGACGAATTATTTCTTATGCACTATTTGGATTTATAGCTGGAGTTGTAGGCAGCGTCATCATTACTAATCTAAAATTCGGGACAGGATTAACTTTACTGGCAGCCATTTTTATGATTTTTTTGGGCCTTGATATGTTGAAAATTCTTTCATTTGCGGCCATTATTCCCTTTGGAGCTACTTCAAATATTTTTCGAAAATTAGAACACTTACTAATTAAAGATCCCCACAAATCAGCTTTTTTTCTGGGAGCGATCACTTATTTTTTACCCTGCGGATTTACTCAGGCAACTCAGGTGTACGCTTTGGGGTTGGCCTCACCTTGGCAAAGCGCGTTAACAATGGCGATTTTTGCCATTGGAACCGCTCCAGCAATAATATTTATAGGAAGCCTAAGAGGATTACTAAAGAGTACTTTTTATCAGTATTTTATGAAAACTGTTGCCGTCGGGGTTTTAATTTTGGGATTTTATTATATTTCAAATTTTTTGGCTATTTATGGAGTTAGTTTTTCAAGTCAGTCAAATGAGTCTAATAGGTCTTATGAGTCCAATATGGTTGACGGTAAGCAAGTAATTAAAATGGACGTCGTTGCGTCAGGATATGTTCCAAATTATTTTTCCGTTAAAAAAGGGGTTCCGGTTAAATGGATCGTTAATGGAAAAAATGTCTTTGGCTGTCAGGGATACTTTGTTGTTCCAAAACTAAATATTTCCAAAGCCCTTGAACCAGGTGAAAACATCTTTGAATTTACGCCAAAAGAAACCGGTTTTATCAACTTCTCCTGCGGGATGGGAATGTACCGGGGGAGGATTGAGGTTATTGATTAAGATTATTAACCAAAGCCACGATTGTGAAATTGTTGATTAGATTTCTCTATAAGTTTATTAAGATTATTCAATTGTTGTAAAATCCATGATTCTAAACCTGTGGGAGGCAGACTAAAAGCAGATATCAAAGCATTTTGATCAATATTTTTCTCGACGGCTTTACTAATTATTAAATGAGCTTGAGTAATTCCTGGAAGATCCAGAATGTCTGGCGATTGGATAATATCCAAAGCTTGTCTATAGTCACTTTCAAAATCTACTCCTGGTTTATTTGGAAGCTTAATATCCCTCCTTAAATCTATAAGACCATCCATTAGAATGTAGCGATGAATATATGACAAACTATAAGTAAAGATAGCCGAAGTTAAAAGTGAATCTAAAGAAGTTCTTTCAAGGAAGTTTGTTGCTAATAGCTGAAGTTGAGTTATATCTGAAGAATATTCAAATGGGTGTTCTTTTTGAATATCTTCTAAATGGTCAACATAAGCATCAACAATACAATCAGAAAAACCAACAGCAAAATTTCTGACTTTCCCATTTTTTCCTGCTACTGAAAATAATTCTTCAATGCCTTTAAAACTCATTTTTCCTTTTTTAAAAGAAATTATATTTGTATTTTCACGATTATTTAAGGAAACTAACCAGTCAACGGCTGCCTTAACTATATCCTTACCATACTTGTCTTTATTATTGATTATTTGTTTTATTATTTGTGGCGCATTTATTGGTGCATCTTGTTGAATAAATTTTGCAATTATTTCCATCCAAGAAGGTGAATCGTCAAGAGTCCATTTAACGTTCACATCTTTCCCGTTTCGACTAAATGAAAAATCTGCCGATCTTGAGTTAGCTCCAATAAATTCTAATTCAGAAATATTAGATAGCTTTGGAAAATTATCCTCAAAATATCCAATATCTGATAATTGATAAACACCTTTTAGTAAAGCTGTATAGTCAGGAACTATTTCATCTGTAGTGACGGCCAGACGATCTCTAAATTCACCTGTTACCCCGGCTAATAATGTTGCCGATCCGGCTCGATTTCGGGCTCGTGTTATTTCATCATTATATTGATTAGTGTGACTAAAAATCGTACTATAAAAATCAGGTTTATTTAATAATAATTTTAAACTAAACAAGAATTCAGCTGGAGACTCCCCATTTTTAATGGAATTATTATAACGTTCTTTTAACATATCAATAATTGGACGAAGGATATTCCCATAAGTACTTACTTCAATTTCTGTTGGGGACAACGGATTTTCTGGACTGACAATTACATATGGGGGAATCTGGTGAAGCAATCCAGAAAGATAATACCAAGACGGTGGAGGTGATTTTTGTTGAAATCCTAAAGCCATGTTGAGATCGTCGACTGTTTTCCTATCAATATTAATTAGGTTTTTTAAATCGTCGGGTATTTCTAAATGATGATGAAGTTCGGAAAAACCAATCATTTTAGCCAACCGTTTTACTCCAGAGTTGGAAAAGGAGGCTTCTTTTAAAGCAACAACTTTATTATCTAAACCCTCCGGAAGTAGGACAGAGTTAAAAGGCACTGCTTTATTGGGTGAAGATATTAATGGAGTGTAATTTGTTTTTCTATTTTCCGATGAGCAATAAGTTAAATGAGATATGCTTCTATCAAGAAATTTTAAAGCTGGAAGTTCGGCAGAGGCGGCATGGGCAAAACTTGTATTTAATGAGTAGGGAGTAAGTACTTTTCCCTTATCTGTTTGTTCAGTTTTATAATATAAAACAGCTCTAACAGGAATTCTTAGATCGGTAATTTTTTCAAGTGGATTTTCTTCAGGATCAATTGCCTCTGATAATGAAATTGCCATTATTGGGGGTGGTTCTTCTTTGATCCTATCAAACCAACTATCCATTTTCTTGATCTCAATGCCTTGTACGGGAGGTCTTATCTGTGAAAAATTAGAAAGTAATTTTAGAAGCAAATCTTTTTTTGGGTAGCCTTTTTGCGTTGCTAATTCCTTTATTTGTTGAACAGTTAGATCAACATACCCAAAGTTTTCATTATCATTTTTTACTACCAATCTTACTTTTAAATCATCACTAATTTCGGAAAATTGTTTCAATCCTTTAAATTCAGGAAGACCATCTTTATTAAAAATAATATCTGAATAGTGAGTTGAACGATAAGTATCCATAGCATTTTCAATCAAACTTTGAACCAATGGTTGTATACGTCGGTACGGGGAACCGTTATTAACCTCCCTTGAAATTTCAATTAAATTTTTTTTGTCCACTTTAAAATCGGTTGTTAAAGGATCATAGCCACCAAGTACTAATGCTGTGTTACCAGTTGGGTTAATAGAGCCTTCAAACCATTCGGTACTTTGTTTAAATCTCAAGTTATTACTAAAGATACCCGGAACACCCGCCGGGCCCTGTAAACCTTCCGTGTTTAGAATAGAAAGCCAATTCTCAAATTTCTTTCTTTTCAATTTATCAGTCAATAATAGACTATCTAACAGAACTTGTTTTGTTCCTGACAACATCGGGCTATCAGCAAGACTGACCGCTACAAGATAGTCGAGTGTTGTTCTAAGCCGTTGTTTTAATTCACTTGAAGGAAGATGGATAGAGCGCTGCTCATTCAATGGTTCAACATTTTGGGGAGGATCACTAAATCCTATATCCGCTTTTATTAGATTTTTTTTAGTATATTCTCTTAACATATTTATAAGAAGAAATTATTATTTTAACATTAATACAACCTACCAAAGCCCCTGCCATCACATCCAAAAAATAATGACAGCCTAAGTATATTCGTGAATAAGAAATTAGAACGGCAATTATATAATAAAAATAGCGTCTTTTTTTGTCGAAAAAGGTCAGGACGGTGGCGGCGGCAAAAGCAATGGCAGCGTGGGTGGAAGGGAAGGAGAAATCGAGGGGACAGGTTGAAATCAGCTGTAGGGAACGGTTTAAAACCGTTCCGTACGTAAGAGTCGGGTTCTCCGACCCAATAAATGGGCGAGAACGCTGGAAGATGTTTTTTATTACGATATCTGATATAAATGCCGTTAATAAAAAAGACAGGGAAAATAAGATGATGAATTTTTTGTCCCGATTACTGATTCCCGGATTTTTCCGCTCTTCCAAAATTACAACAATTATAATCACAAAAATCCAAATAAGAATAGAACTTCCTTTGAGAGAAAAAAAAGAGAAGAAGGAGTTAAAGAAGGTAGAGTGGGGAATAATATTTCGTAAAAATAAAGTTATAGAACTGTCCAAACTAATTAAGTTAAGCATAATTTTATTATATAATAAGGACTGTCCTTAAAAGGACAGTCCTTTATGAAAAACATAAAATACATCATCTTCGATTTTGACGGAACGATTGCCGATACCCTGCCTTTTAGTTTTCAAAAATTTTTAGAAATGGCTAAACTTTTGAATATTGATAATCTAAGTGATAAGGAAATAATCAAAGAAATAAGGACTAAAAGCTATCAAGAATTACTAATGGGAAGTTTTAAAAAAGCCTGGCTTAAACTTCCGGATGTCATTAATTTGATAAAAAATATGCAGGTCGAGTTGGAAAAAGAAATGGAAAATATTAAATTTTTTCCTGGGGTAAAAGATCTACTTTATGATCTAAAAAAAAGAGGTTACAAATTATCAATAATTTCTTCAAACAGGATTGAAAATATTAACAAATTTATTAAACATAATAAACTTAATGTTTTTAATTTTGTTCATGGTAAAACAGATCTTTTTGGCAAGGCCGGATATCTGGGAAAATTTCTTACCGATTTTAAATTAGATAAATCAGAAGTGATTTATATTGGCGATGAAATCCGTGACGTTGAAGCCTGTAAAAAAGCTAAAATCAAAATAATCGGCGTTGCCTGGGGCTTACATACGGTAGATGCATTAAAAAAAGCCGGGGTCGACTTTATTATCCACAAACCTTCAGAAATACTTAAAATACTTTCAATTTAGCCTATTCCAGCCGACCGGGTACAACCGCGGCGGTTATGCAAGGCCGGCCTGTGTTAACTATAAATAAATATCTTATTTTTGCCTTTGACCGTCATAGCTTTAGCGAAGGCGGTCTTGAATTTTAAAGGATACATGTAAGAAACGACGCTAAAATTTTTAATTTGCAATTTACAATTTTCAATGGTTTTCTCAAGAAACCAGGGGGAGATGTATAGATAGACGGTTAGGGAATAGGGGTTAGGGATTAGAGAAGAAATGTCTATTTTGAAAATGTCCTTGCGGGCGATTTTGATATTATTTCTATTTGGATTAAATAATCGGCGAAGATAAAGTATTAAGATTAAAACAGGATTAATCTCTACTGCAACAAATTTTGTGTTTAGTTTTTGTTCAAAAGCCTGTTGAGCCGCTTTAAAAATTACGATTCCATCCCCGGCACCAAGATCAAAAATAATCTGATTATCTTTTAGATTTAAAGCTTTAACGATTAAAGGTATATCAACCGGTTGGGAAGGGAAGTAGGGAATGGGGGAGAATTTTTTCGAAGAAAAAATAACAATTATAATGATAATAATAATTATAAATGCTATAAAAAATCCCATTGACTAATTCTATCAATTATTGTTAATATTAGGACGGTTTATCCTTCGGTTACACTCAGGATGACCACTTTTTTATGATTCAGCTTGTCATTGGAAGTCAATGGGGGGATGAAGGAAAGGGAAAAATAGTCGATATGATGGCGGTAAAAGCTGATTTCGTTGTTCGATTCCATGGCGGTAATAATGCCGGTCACACCGTCGTTATTAATGGAAAAAAATTCCCTTTTCATTTAATTCCTTCAGGGATTTTACAAAAAAAACCGACTGTAATTATTGCCGATGGCACCGTGATTGATCCTGAAGTGCTCATGGAAGAGATGGATATATTTGAAAAAATGGGCATTAATTTGAAAAAAAAACTGCTTATTTCACCTCGATGTCATTTGATAATGCCTTATCACAAAGAGCTTGATCAAGCTTATGAAAATGCCCGGGGTAAGAGTAAATTAGGGACGACTAAGCGCGGTATTGGCCCGACCTACGCTGATAAAGTTAGCTATAACGGAATTAGAATCTATGAATTGATGAATTGGGAGTTGTTTGTGGAAAAGTTTAGATTTCAGGCGGAAATAAAAAATAAAATTTTAGTTGCTTTCGGCGTTGCTCCAATAAAAGTTGAGACATATTTACCAATATTTAAAAAATTGACGGAAAGAATCCGTCCGATGGTTGGAGATACTTTTGCAGTATTGCATAAAGCAATTAAACAAAATAAACAGATCCTTTTTGAAGGGGCTCACGGCGTCATGCTTGATAATAGCTTTGGTCTTTATCCGTTTGTAACGGCCTCAAATGTCATTGAAGGAGGAGTAAATATTGGAGCAGGTGTACCTTCGGGTAAAATTGATGAAGTATGGGGTGTTGTTAAAGCCTATACTTCAAGAGTCGGCGGTGGCCCGTTACCAACAGAATTATTTGATAAGATTACCGATGGTATCCGTGAGCGGGGATATGAATACGGAACTACCACCGGTCGACCACGTCGAATTGGCTGGCTTGATTTGCCGGCTGTCAAATTTGCCTGTCAGCTTTCATCAATTAACAGAATTGCGATCACAAAAATTGATATTTTGTCAAGCATTCCTCAAATTAAGGCTTGTGTTGGCTATAAATTAAATGGTCGGAAAATTGAATTCAGTCAATGCGGGTATTTAGAGCTTGAAAAGTTAACACCGGAGTATAAAAGTTTTCCCGGATGGAAAGAAGATATTTCAAAAATTAAATCGTTTAAAAAATTACCGGTTAATTGCCAGAAGTATATAAAATTTGTAGAAAAATATTTAGGAGTTAAGATTAAGATTGTATCTGTAAGTCCTGAAAGAGAAGCGAGCATATTTATTTAAGGATTGACATCGGTAAACAAAAATTTATTCGAACAAAACTCGACAACTTAAATGTTATATAGTCTCAAACAGGTTGTTCTCATAAATTTTTATTTCCCGATTGTCTTGTCATTCCCGCGGAGGCGGGAATCCAGTGTTTGGATTCAATTAACAATTAGAAATTAGAAATTTTTTTAACCTATGAACATCCGCAAAAATATCGGTCTGACCTTCGATGATGTTTTATTAGTTCCTCAAAAAACAAGCTTATCTTCAAGGAGTGACGTTGATTTATCAACTAATTTGACGAAAAAAATAAAGTTGAAAATCCCTCTTATTTCAGCCAACATGGATACGGTGACGGAATGTGATATGGCAATTGCTCTGGCCCGCGAGGGAGGAATCGGAATTATTCATCGGTTTGCCACAATTGAAAGGGAAGCTGAAATGGTTTTTCATGTCAAAAATGAAAAATTGTTAGTTGGAGCGGCAGTTGGCATAAAAGATGATTATATTGAAAGAGCTCAAGCTTTAGTCAAGGCGGGAGTTGATGTCATAGTTATCGATATTGCCCATGGTCATTCGGTTCATTTAATTAAAGTATTAAAAGATCTAAAAAATAAATTTCCTAATACGGAAGTAATTGCCGGAAATGTGGCGACTCCGGAAGCAACCGAAGAGTTAATTCAAAATGGAGCGGCAGCCATCAAGGTCGGAATTGGTCCCGGAGCCTTATGCATTACAAGAATTGTAGCCGGTGCCGGAGTTCCTCAACTAACAGCGATTTCCGAATGTTCGGCGGTTGCCAAAAAATATGGTATTCCAATTATTGCTGACGGCGGAATCAGAAATTCCGGAGACATGGTAAAAGCATTAGCCGTCGGCGCATCGACCGTCATGATTGGGACATTATTCGCCGGTTGTGATGAATCGCCAGCTCTGACTTTTTTCAAAAATAACCGGAAGTATAAATTGACAAGGGGAATGGCTTCATTGATGGCAAATCATGACCGTCAGAAAAACGATATAAAAGTGAAAAAAGATTTGAAAGAGTACGCGGCCGAAGGAGTTGAAGCAGTTGTTCCATATCGTGGCAATGTTGCTGAATTTATCAATCAATTGCTTGGGGGAGTGCGCTCGGGACTTTCATATTGTGGAGCAAAAAATATCAATGAAACTTGGGAAAAAGCCGAATTTATCCAGATCACCCAAAGTTCACTCATCGAATCGAAACCGCATGATGTTGAGCAGATATAGCCTTGCGACGCTATAAAGTGGGTGAGGAGGGAGTCGAACCCTCATGGAAGTGAATCCACTAGTTTTTGAGACTAGCCTGTATGCCATTCCAGCACTCACCCTGACTGCAAATCAATTATATCAAGGGATTAGGGATTAGACAATTAGGGATTAGGAAAAAATCGCTTGCTATTTTTCATAAATAACATATAATATTATTCTCAGAAGATATGAAAAACTCTGAGATAATTTTTGCCAAAAAAAAGACACTAATCCCCATTAAAGGGGATTTTTTTTTAAAGGACATTGTTTCCCTCGATCAATTTAACCGCAAGTCAGTTGAAAAAGTTTTTACCACTGCTACAAAAATTAAAAAAACTCCGATAAAAAAATTATTAAAAATTCTTCAAGGAAAAATTATTGGTTTATTATTTTTTGAACCATCAACCAGGACCTTCAGCTCGTGCTGCGCAGCTGTTAAAAGATTAGGAGGCCAAACAATAGAATATCAAAATCCTCTTTTAACTTCCTCAGTCGTAAAAGGAGAAACCATCGAAGACACCATAAAGATGATGGATCAATATTGTGATGCCATTGTCATTCGCTACCCGATTGCCGGTACTGTGGAAAAGGTTGCTGAAATATCTGACGTTCCGGTTATCAATGCCGGAGACGGGATAGGGGAACACCCAACCCAAGCCCTACTTGATATGTTTACGGTTTTTGAAAAACATAAACAACTTGATAATATCAAGGGCCTGATGGTTGGCGATCTTTTAAACGGCCGTACCATCCACTCAATCATCAAATGTCTTTCTATTTTTCCCAATAACACGCTTTATTTATTGTCACCAAAACAACTCCCTCTTTCAGACAAAGATTTGGAAGAAGCGAAAAAGAGAAAAATAAAGTTGATAGAAATTAAATCTTTCGATGAAATTCCTCCCGAGCTACATTTTTGGTATTGGACCCGGGTGCAGAAAGAACGATTTGCTGATAAGCAGGAATATGAAAAATTAAAACTCAGTTTTATCCTGACAAAAAAATTAATTGATAAAAAAGCCGGAAAAAATACTCTGATCATGCATCCGTTGCCAAGGGTTGGGGAGATTGAGACGGCGGTAGACAGCGACCCGAGAGCTGTTTATCTGACAACTGAAGCAAAAAATGGAATGTACGTGAGAATGGCACTGTTTAGTTTGATACTAAAATCATAAATTTTAAGCACAAAATGACAAATAAATCTAAAATTAGAAAACTAAAATATAAAACAGTTTTAAATTTTTAATTTAGAACTTAGAATTTATTTGGAACTTGGAATTTAGTATTTAGAATTTTTTTATGCTTGGAAAGTTAATTTTAAAAGATGGCTCAATTTTTATCGGCGAGAGCTTTGGCTATGAACAGCCAAGATCGGGCGAACTAGTCTTCTCAACCGGTATGGTAGGTTATCCGGAATCCTTGACCGACCCTTCATATGAAGGCCAAATTCTTGTTTCTACTTACCCGATTATTGGAAGCTACGGAGTACCTGAAAAAAAGTTTTGGGAGTCGGAACGGATTCATGTTTCCGGTCTGATTGTTTCCCAATATATCGATACGCCGTCACATTTTCAAAGTCAGATGACGTTATCCGAATGGTTGAAAAAAGAAAAAATTCCAGCTTTAGAAATCAAAGACACTCGCTATTTAACTCAAAAACTTCGCGATGGAGGAGCCCAGCTGTCTAAAATTGTTTTCGGTAATGATATTAAATTCGACGATCCAAATATTAAAAATTTAGTTGATGAAGTATCAATTAAAGAGCCGATTTTTGAAGTAGGGAACGGTTTAAAACCGTTCCGTACAGTTATTTTGATTGATTGCGGGGCCAAGAAAAACATTGCCAGAAGTTTATTAGTTCGTGGGGTCAAAGTAATTACCGTTCCCTGGAACTTTGATATTTTTTCACTTAAGGAAAAATTTGATGGAGTACTTATTTCAAACGGACCAGGTGATCCAAAAATGTGTGATGTAACAATAGAAACAGTTAAAAAGATTTTAGAAAAAAAAATTCCTCTACTTGGAATTTGCTTGGGAAATCAGATATTAGCACTTGCTGCCGGAGGGGATACTTACAAGATGAAGTTTGGCCATCGTGGACAAAATCAACCGTGTGTCATGGTTGGAACAAAGAAATGTTATTTAACAACTCAGAATCACGGTTTTGCCATAGGTAAAATTCCAAGAAATTTTCACCCCTGGTTTATTAATGCCAATGACAACACAAATGAGGGGATTATTCACGAGAAATTACCTTTTATGTCAGTTCAGTTTCATCCGGAGGCAACACCGGGACCAACGGACACGGGGTGGGTGTTTGATGAATTTTTAAAAAAATTATGAAAAAAATTTTAATATTAGGCTCAGGAGCTTTAAAGATCGGCCAAGCGGGAGAATTCGATTATTCCGGCTCTCAAGCCATCAAAGCCTTCAAAGAAGAGGGAATTAAGACAGTTTTGATTAATCCCAATATTGCCACCATTCAAACCTCTAAGGAATTGGCCAATAAAGTTTATTTTTTACCGGTCACAACTGAATTCGTAGAAAGCGTAATTGAAAAAGAAAAACCCGATGCAATCGTTCTTTCTTTTGGTGGTCAGACAGCCTTAAACTGTGGAATGGACCTCTATAAAAAAGCCATTTTAAAGAAATATAATGTTCAAGTTTTAGGAACACCCGTATCAGCCATTGATTTGACTGAAGACCGGGAAAAATTTGCCAATCATCTCCATAAAATCAATGTTTCAACACCCAAATCATTTGCCGTCACGACGGTGGAAATGGGTATAAAAAAAGCCAAAGAAATTGGTTATCCGGTCATGGTTAGGGCAGGATTTTCTCTTGGAGGTCAGAAATCAGGGATAGCTCATAATGAAAAAGAATTTATTTCGGTCGCTCAGACAGCGCTGGCCTTTTCACCGCAAATATTGGTGGAAAAATTTCTTAAACATTTTAAAGAAATAGAATACGAAGTGGTTCGTGATCAATATGATAATTGTGTGACAGTGTGCAACATGGAAAATTTTGATCCTTTAGGTGTTCATACTGGCGAGTCAATCGTCGTTGCTCCAAGTCAGACACTTACGAACTTTGAATACTATTATTTACGTGAACTGTCGATAAAAATTGTGAGAAGTTTAGGAATCGTTGGGGAATGTAATGTCCAGTTCGCTCTGAATCCTCAGCCGAACAAACAAAATTCGCAATCCGTAATTCGTAATTCGTTAATTGAATACTATGTCATCGAAGTCAATGCTCGCTTATCACGCTCCTCGGCCTTAGCCTCAAAAGCGACCGGCTATCCGTTAGCGTATGTTGCCGCTAAACTAATTCTTGGAAAAAGCTTAATGGAAATAAAAAATCAGGTAACCCAAATTACCCAGTCTTTTTTTGAACCGGCTCTCGATTATATTGTTGTTAAAATTCCCCGTTGGGACATGGATAAATTTAAAGGAACATCAGAGAAAATAGGTTCTTCTATGAAATCGGTCGGGGAAATTATGGCGATCGGCCGGACATTTGAAGAAGCGGTCCAGAAGGGTGTCCGGATGCTTGATATTGGAGTCCAAGGAGTGACAGATAATAATTTTAATTTTAATCAAGATGAGATTTTGGCCAATATTAAACAGGCTAATTCCAAAAGAATTTTTTTTATTACCAAAGCATTGAAATTAGGAATTACGATTGAAAGAATTAATGAATTAAGCGGAATTGATCACTGGTTTTTATACCGGTTAAAGGCGATTGTTGACATGGAAATTGAATTGATAACTTCGTTGTCATTCCCGCGAAAGCGGGAATCCAGTGATTCTGGATCCCCGATCAGGTCGGGGATGACAGGGAAAACTCTTTTAAAATTAAAACAGTTGGGATTCTCCGATAAAAAGATTGGGGAACTGTTAGGTGTTAAGGAGTTAGAGGTTAGGGAGATCAGAAAAAAGTACAAAATCATTCCCTCAGTTTTTCAAATCGATACTCTCGCTGGAGAATTTCCTGCCAAGACAAATTATTTGTACACAACCTATAATGGAAGTCATCATGATGTTGCTCCGATTGGAGATAATGGAATAATGGTTTTGGGCTCTGGGCCGTACCGAATCGGTTCATCAGTCGAATTTGATTGGACTTGTGTAAACACGGCCTTAAACCTCAAAAAATATGGAAAGAAATCAATCATTGTCAACTGTAATCCTGAAACAGTCTCAACCGATTATGATATTTCTGACCGTCTATATTTTGAAGAGGTGAGCTTTGAACGGGTGGCTGATATTTATGAGTTTGAACATTCAGCTTCAGTTGTTGTTTCGGTTGGAGGACAAACGCCAAACAATATTGCCAAAAAAATTGATCAATATGGAATAAAAATATTAGGAACATCGGCTTTAGATATTGATCGGGCTGAAGATCGAAAAAAGTTTTCTCAACTTTTAGATGACTTGGATATCAAGCAACCGGTTTGGAATAGTTTTACAGACATGGAAGTGGCTTTAAAATTTGCCCAAGACGTTGGTTATCCGATTTTAGTCAGGCCGTCTTATGTCCTGTCCGGTGCGGCGATGAATCTTTGTTACAATCCAATCGAGCTAAAACATTTTATTGAAAAAGCGACTAAAATAAATAAAAAACATCCGGTGACGATTTCAAAATACATGACCAATGCCCGTGAGATTGAATTTGATGGAGTGGCCGAAAAAGGAGAGGTTAAAGTTTTTGCCATTTCTAATCATATAGAGCATGCCGGAGTTCATTCGGGGGATGCCACTATTGTCTATCCGGCTGAACGGGTCCGATTTTTTAGCGGAGAGCGGATGATTGAGATAGCCCGTCAATTGTCTAAATCTCTGAATATTACCGGACCTTTTAATATTCAATTTATGGTCAAAGATAACGAAGTATATGTTATCGAAATGAATTTGAGGGCGTCCCGGACGTTTCCGTTTATTTCCAAAGTAACCGGAGTCAATTTTGCCGAAGTGATCGTCGATAGTTTTTTTGGAAAAGCTTGCAACTATAAAATAAAATACCCGAACTATGTGGCTGTCAAAGCTCCACAATTTTCGTTTGCCAGGATGGAAGGGGCCGACCCGGCCCTTGGCGTTGAAATGGGTTCAACCGGGGAAGTCGCCTGTTTTGGCGATACAGCCGAGGAAGCGTATTTAAAATCATTGTTATCAACAGGTTTGTCTTTAAAAAATAAAACCGCTCTGGTAACAATCGGCGGAGACGATTTTAAACTTCGTTTTGCCGAATCCATCTGGCGACTGAAAAATCTTGGTTTTAAACTTTATGCGACCAAAAAAACCCATTTGTTTTTGAAAACTAAGGGTGTCCGGACAAAATTAGTTCATAAGCTTTATGATAAACAAAGTCCAACAGTTATCGATTTAATCGAAAAACGTCAAGTGTCATTAGTCATAAATTTGAGTGAGGATTATAATAACGAGGGATCGTTTAAGCGGGTGATTACTGATGGATATTTGATCCGACGCGCGGCCATTGATAATAACATTCCGCTTTTCACCGATCTGAATTCCGCCAGATTTTTTGTCAATGCACTAGATAGATATAAAATCAGCGATTTGAAAATTAAGAGTTGGGATGAGTATTTATGAACGGTCAAATAATACCGATTAACTATTCTGGTTTAGATTTGAAAATTTCAATATTAATAAAAAGAAAATCAGAAAAATGGATCGTCTGTCTTCATGGTATTCAATCAAACAAAGAATTATTTATTGATCTTTTAAAACAACCCTTCTTTGAAAATTATTCACTTTTGGCAATCGATTTTGTTGGTTTTGGTAAATCTTCAAAATCGGAAAATTTTAGTTATGACGTTCTCGATCAAGCCAACATTTGTCAGAAAATTATTAATCAACTAAAGATAAAAGAACTCAATTTAATTGGTCATAGTTTAGGTGGAATGGTTGGGACATTGCTACTTGAACCTCTAAAAGATATTGTTAAATCCTTTATTAGCATGGAAGGTAACTTGGTTTATGCTGACTGTGGTTTAAGTAAAGTGGTCGCTAACTTAAGCTTTGAAGATTTTAAAAATCAATATTCAAATAAAATATCAGTCTCAGACTTTGTTTTTTATAAAACTTCTGTTTCAATTGTTGAGTGGTCTAAAAGTGAAAAATTATTAAAACTATTTAAAGAAAGTTCGGTAAGAAAACTATTTGTTTACGGAGAAAAAAACTCGTACAAAGTAAAAATTCTGCCAAAGAATTTCAATTCAGAGATGATTTCAAACGCGGGACATTTTATGTTGATTGATAATCCAAGTGAATGTTATAAAGCCTTTGAGGAATTTTACTCGGAGTTGGGATGAGTATCTTTAATACTATATCTATCGTCATTTTTTTCTCTTTCTGACAATCTAATTTGCTACTTTTGTAGGTTATCCTCCTTCGCTCTTCGCTTCGGCGGACAAGATATGTACCTTAAGATATATCTATCGATTAAATAATGGCTTTGCGATTGTCTAATTGAGTGGTTTTGTAGGTTATAAGCGGTTGACAAAACTAATAACAAATAACAAAATTCAAATAACAATTGAATAACAAATATCAAATTTTAAAAAATTAAAAACAATTTGACATTACGTATTACATTGTATTACAATATGGAAAAGCTAATTTGGGACGATTTGATAATAGATCACATCAAAAAACATAATGTTAAGGTCGAGGAAGTTGAGGAAGCTTTTACAAATAAGAAAATTGAAAGTGAATCTTATCTTAATAGAAAAAAGATTTTAGGAATAACTAAAAAGGGAAGACTGATAACAATTATAATTTCGCAAAGTTTGTGTGTAGTTACGGCTAGAGATATGAGTCGCAAAGAAATAACTAAATACTATGAAAAAACTTAAACCAATAAAACCATTTAAAACTTTAGAAGAGGAGGCTAATTTTTGGGATACTCATGATGTATCTCCATTTTTTGATAATAAAAAAGTTCCTTTAGAGAGTTTGGAATTAATAGAAAAAGAGAAGAAAGAGGTTCTTGTAATCAGAATTCAAAAGTCAGTTAAAAAAAAGATCGAGAAAATTGCAAAGTCAAAAGGACTGAATCCTACCACTCTTTCACGAATGTGGTTAATTGAAAAACTTGGGCAAACTACGGTATAGAGTCTTCTTTCGCTGGAATAAAAAATAATCTAGAAAAAAAATTCCCTTGATAAATAAATTACTTTTTTATATCATTTCATCTAATGAATTCGTCTTTAGAATCTTCGATTAAATACATTAAGACAGATATTCTTGTTATTGGCGCGGGGGGGGCGGGGATTAGGGCTGCGATTGAAGCCAAAAAAAGTGGATTGGAGGTTTTTCTACTTGGTAAAGAAGTCTTAGGTTGTGCTCATACCGGTATGGCAATGGGTGGAATGAACGCAGCCATGGTGGCTCCGGCGACTCCTGAATTTCATGCTCAAATTACAATTGAAGGCGGATACTTCATCAATAACTATAAAATGGTCAAAGTATTTGGTGAAGAAATGCCGGCCCGTGTTCATGACCTTGAAAGTTATGGTGTTATTTTTGACCGGCTTGATAGTGGTCAATTTTATACTTGGGCTGGTCCAAAACAAAAATTTCCCCTCAACGTTTGTGTTGGTGATTATACCGGGCGTGAAATGATGCAGGGAATGGTTGACGAAGCCAGAAAATTAAAAATAAAATATACAGATGAATTTTTTGTCAGTAAATTGTTGGTTGTTAAAGGTCAGGTTGTGGGAGCAATTGGGATAAATATCCGCAATGCGCAAACGGTTGTTTTCCAGACAAAATCTGTGATCTTGGCTTCAGGTGGGGCTGGACGAATGTATAAAGTGACAACCAACGCCATGTCCAATACCGGTGATGGCTATGCAATCGCCCTTGACGCCGGTGCCGAACTAATCGATATGGAGATGGTTCAGTTTCATCCAACCGGCATGGCTAACACTCCTTCGAGTCTTGGAGTATTGGTGACCGAAAAAACCAGGGCTCACGGGGGAATCCTTCGCAATATAAAAGGAGAAAGATTTATGAGTAAATACTATCCAAAAGAGATGGAGTTGGCTAAGCGTGATGAGGTTAGCCGGTCTATTTATACGGAAGTGGCTGCCGGACTTGGGACAGACAAAGGCGCTGTTTATCTTCATGTTGATCACTGGTCTAAGGAAAAAATTTTAGAAATCATTCCTGATGTTTATGAACAATATAAAAATACCGGAGTTGATATTTCAAAAGAACCTATGGAAATTTACCCATCAATGCACCACATGATGGGTGGAGTCAAGATTAATGAATGGGGCGAAACAATCGTTCCG
>Ga0208373_1002609_pt1 | contig 19463 bp, 10 predicted proteins | sample RifOxyC2_FD_184036 | JGI IMG/M metagenome (GOLD analysis project Ga0208373, IMG submission 184036) | Soil microbial communities from Rifle, Colorado - Rifle Oxygen_injection C2 (SPAdes) | ecosystem: Environmental > Terrestrial > Deep subsurface > Rock core/Sediment | place: Rifle, Colorado... | reverse complement strand
TGCGCCGGAACGTCGTGCGCACTCGACGTCGACAAGCCCGGCGAGTTCCAGGTCGAGGCCTGGGACACGTACACATTCGTGCCCAAGACCCTCGACGTCGACAAGCCCGGCGAGTTCCAGGTCTCCTGGTCCGAGGGGGGCTGCACCTCCGACTCGCAGTGGGCTGGCGACGGTCCCTGCGACGAGTGGACTCCCGGCGAGTACGGCATGGTGATCTTCGAAGGTGAGCGGGACTGCGTCGACGAGATCTGGGGGCGCGAAGCTGAGATCGAATTCGTCGTCACCGACGAGGCGATCACGATCAAGGGGATCTCCTCGAGCTACGAGTCGACCATGAGCGGCAACAACTTCTACTGGAGCCACTCGAGTGGTGGCTGGGCCGCTGGCATCATCACCGATGATGGTGGTCTCCACGTCTACCAGCTCAACATGGTCAATGGAGGAATCGACGAGTTCCTCTTCTACTGCGACTGATCCGATCGAGTCGCAGTACGGCCGGTATGATTCCTAGGAATCCTCTACCGGTTTTTTTGTTCACTTCCACCCCTTATCTACTTTAACCACCCCTAGCCCCTCCTTGAAAAGGAGGGGGACCGGAGATAAAAACGAGGCATTTTTACTGCCTCGTTTTGTTTATGGCGTCACGATAATGTAGCCGTCGAAGTAAACCCATGGGTCAGATGTTCCCCCATAAATAATATCAGGACAATCATACCCCGCGTACCCACCACTCGGACACGCCGCAAAGTTACACTCATCCCCATAACACGCATCCGAATCATCCTCTGAATTCGAGTTACACGTTCCTGTGCACCAGCCCCAGTTGTCCACGGCGTGGACGCGAGGTTGGAAGACACAGGCTCCGGAGGCTCCTGTTACATCTCCGCCAGTACAGGGAGCGTTGGTGAGATCCCCGTTCTCATCGACTTCACAATATCGACTATAATCCACGAGCGATCCAAGACGGCTATCCGTACACACATAAGAATGTGAAAACGAGACATACTCTGAACTACATGAATCAGACGTCTTTCCCCATTCATCCTCGTCATCGCAATATTCGCTCCCGTTCGTCGTCCTAAGCCCGCGGTAATTTTTATAATAGTTATCATCCGCGCTCGAGCCACTCTGAGAATCCGTTGGCCAGTCAGGCCCCGCGGCAGTAAACGCAAAGGCATCTCCCCAATCTACAATGATGTTGCGCAAAGGCAATTGGTTTGGCGCGGCATAGGTGAAAAAACTCACGTTCACATTCTTCTCACTTTCTCCTTCAATGTCCCCGCTATTGAATTCATTCACGGTAAACGCGCCCTCTGTGTCCTCAAAACATTTCGTTCCATCGCATGTCCCAAGGCTCACAATCTTTGGCGCACGATTGCTCTCATTTGGAAATGCATCGGCGGATCCGGATCCGTACGAATCAATCTCGATACCTGAAGCTGATTCAAAACCTGCCGAAATATCGAAATCATACCCGTCAGAATCTGTTGTAACCTTTTCATACGCGCCATGGCCGGTTGTGCTGTAATCCCAATTATAACGCCATTTACTGTAAATTTTCGCATACAACTGCGACATGATATTCCAAACAGATGTTTGAGCGATCATGAATGTGTTTGAATCACCACTTCCATTATCACTACTTCCATAATCACTTGAATCATCCTCAGACTCATCAGCTCCATCATATATGTATTCATAGGGATAACCCAATGAATAGGTATATCCGCCATAATTTAGGAATGTCTCATTTGTAGTTGGTGAAAAAAACTGTCTATCGTCTGGATAGGCGGTCTGTCCATTCGTACATGAGGCAGTAAAATCTTCTCCATACGGAATAGTGATAAATCCCATATCACCGCCGTTATCCGGCTCTGAATCACATGACGATACCGGCATTGGCCATGAATCCTTCTCCCCCCACTCATTGATAACCATGTAATCCTCTTCCGCTTCTTCATAGTACTCGGAGAAAAGAAGCGCCCCAGCTGGTGTTGGTTCGTCACTAGCTGTGAAAGAGAACTCAACTCCAGATCGCGTAAACGTTCCATCTTGATCAGATGTTTCGTAACCGCTGAATAACAATCGATTCGTCCATGCTTTATTTCCGACTTCCAAATCACTGCTAGAAGCTTGAACGATTTCATAACAACCCAAGTATCCTTGAATTGACCCACTATTCCTTGGCGTGTCGTCCCCCACGTCAATCTCGCTACAGTCGCTTGAACCTGATGAACAGGCAGTCGTCCCACAATATGAAAATGTACTACAGTGAACTTTACACGCTTCAACTAGTTTAGAAGAAGGACTGCTGCTACAAGCAGAGGAAACATTACATGGTTCACCGGTTGCGTAATCACATCTTCCGACTGTTCCATTTATTGCTCGGTGAGTTAAACCCCACGACAAACGATAAGCATCTTCAAGCTTGTATCCATATCCTTTCTTATTATATCCATCAACGTTGTTTAACCAATCCAGATCATACGTGGTGGTTTCAGAAGTTGGTACACCGCGCACAACACAATCCCAAAAGTTTCCTTCCACAGTCTGCGTATCGGTTCCTGAATCATCCCATGCACTAAACCCTCCAGCCAACACATACTTGGTTCCAAACACGTTGCCGTCCGTCCGTGGTCCACCGTGCTCACCTTTAATATCACTATCTACCTTAATAAGATCCTCATCGCATGATGTCCCTATATCGTCTCCTTGGGCATGATAGCTATTTTCCGGTACACAGAAATAGGGGCATCCTTGCATGTCACGATCCATCCAAACATCAGCGAACGCCCACCTGTCAGTATAGTCATTTGGAGTACCCGTGTGGTACGTCGAACAATGAGTATGGTCAGAACCAGACGTTGAAGTTCCTATGTACCCAACAACCGCAACCCAACCGGTTGGACAATAAGCTGCTTTGTAACAGGAGTCATATTTTTTTGTGCCAGAACCATAATAAGAGTTATCTTTATAAATCGCACAAGCCGGCTCCATGTTCTCCACGAGACCCTCGCTATCAAAATTCACGCCTAGTGGATACAAATCTGTATAATACGCCGTCTCCGCGCAATAGTAGGTATCCTCAATAGGAAATCCTGCTTCTGTATTTTTGCCATACAAATCCGTGGCTCCAGTAAGCTGATCAACTGGAAGCCAGCTCAAACAAGCCTGGTCATCAGAATCAGAACTGCCGTTAATTTGAATGGAGGAGTCCTGTTCGAGACAGTATCCGTACCACCCATATAGCGAATCAACACGCGTTGACATCATGCAAGACCCTCCACTAGTTACGGAAGAACTTATACATTCAGCGTCAGTTGAACACGGCAAGTTCTTTCGCTCTCCACTCCCGCAAATTCCTTCCATGATCGGATTACCAGAAACGGAACCAAATTCATAATATCGATACTGAGTCCCGTCGCCGTATTCGACCTTGTCGTAACTACACAAACAATCGTTCGTCACTTCGCCGTCCTCTCCTGGAGCGCATACGTTTGAATCCTGATACCCAGAGACATAATTGTAAGGAATGGACCAAGGTTGAAGATCATCCGTTCCAGCCGTCAATAAAGAAGATGAAAGGTCCTCAAGAGAATCCGTATCTGTGCCATCCTCTGTCCCCACTTCTAACCATTGGTCAACAACTTGGTACGGAAATGGAGAATCAATTTCAGGATATCGGCGACAGGATTGTTCACGAGCTTTGTTTTCATCAATCTGATCTGGTAGACGATCCCCATCCGAGTCAATGATATCCGTCAAACAGCGATTGTTGAAACATGAACCTTTAACGCTTTGAGCGGTTGGAATGCACTCTTGCTGTGAGGGATTATCACACCCAAACGAGGTGACACACGCTGTTCGATCATCGTCAGTTGTCAGGACATCCACGCACACAAACTGCACCGGATCGCATTTCTCTGTTGCAAGAGCAAAACCAGCTTTCACACCAGAACAATCATCATTGGTTCCATCGCTTTCATTTTCATCCGGGTTACAGGAACAATCGCTGTTCACGCAATCTGTATCCCCGATAGCTTGACAGTATCCGACCACGCAGTCTTCATCAACACAGTCACTATTTGAACTGCACGCATTCTCAGGAGAACTCTCACAAAAACCAATTGCACAATCCCCTCCATCTCCAACGCCAGAATCCTGCGTGGAATCACACGGACCAGCATTATACACAAGGCGATATTCCTTCTCTATATCTTCTGAGCAATTATAGTAACAAAAATTCTCTTCTTCGTTACAATCGTCTCCATACCCCGCGCACATCGAATCCCTCGTGCAATATTGTTCGCGACCAGTTCCACAATCAGAAGGCTGGTTACACGACAGAGGATATCCATTATCATTGAGAATACTCTCTCCAGTCGTTTTAACGCACGCCTTTGTTGGAGCAAGATTAAACTGTGTGTAGTACTCAACCGGTAGTTGGTTGGGAATGGACTGACCCGAATTTTCATACCCTGTCCACGTAACATCACGAGCAGAATACTGATAAGTGGACAGAATGGTGGGATCTCTTTCCTCCCATTGTGAACAAGTAGCTCGATCTCCTTGTTGCGACCCTTCCACACACAGGTCGATCGAATCACAGATTGTGTCGTACTTATTTGTACTTGTATTCCAACTTGTGCGTGAGCTATCACACGCCAGCCACGCCGCGCAAGAACGGTCACGATTCACTTTGAGAACCTCATTTGTATCATCTTCAAGCACATAGTCCTCCGCGGATCCGTACCCTGAAGTATATTCCAACCCCTCCAAATCTTTACAGGTTCCAATCTCCTGCTCATCCTTGTAGGTTGTGAGAACTGGACAATCAGCATCCACAAAACAGCCACGTTCAAACCAACGCCGTAAACCAGATTGATCTGCATCATGCGTTGTAAGCAAATCCCCAGGTGAGAGTGAATACGAGCAACGACGTGCACATAAATCTACTTCTGTATCTGTACCCGCTACTGCCGCATCCGCATCTGAAATCGTAAACACCCCACCGTCTTCCGTTGTACAGCTCACTGGATCCACAAGGGAATTCATCTCTCCTCCATAAAACACATCTGCATGCGTCGAAAGCACATAGCTGGCACCAGCGTTGTAGCTAAGTTCTGAAACTGTTGTGTTGTTGAAAAGAGCACACCCAAACTTTTGGCTGACTTGTCCGTTGCAGCGCTGGCTGGAGGTGAGCGCTTCTTCACTCAAGAGATCATCATTTGTGAAGTAATACGATTGACCATCTTCGTTGAGCCCCCCACCGGTATCAACCACGTCAACGAACTCGGTACAAAGGTCGTACTTACTGTCACAGCTTGCCACCCATCCGTCGTAGAAGTCCCAATAATCCGTATCGCCGTCATCCTCGTCTCCATTATTCCAAACACCAAATTCTTCACCCGCGATCATATACTCCTCATCTGCGTCAGGATCGTATGCGCCATCGCCATCGCCATCTTCCCAATAACACGGCTCAGTCGTCCCACTGCGGAACCACCCAAAGTAGGAACGATTGTTAATCGTCACGCTTGTCTTGTACTCACATTCTTTATCAAGCGGATCTTTAAAGTAGAAATTCCCATCCTGAGTTGACTCCCATTCCTCGCAGAACAACGCCTCGTGGTCACACAAAATAGCGTCGTAATCCCCAGGGAGGTTGATGTAATAGACCGACTCGAAACTCTCCACCTCGCTTTGGTCTTGTGCGTAGGTTGGTTCTCCCAGTTCCTGACATCCCATCACGCTTGAGGTACAGGCATAATTATCATCCGCGACAATGTACACAGGCGTATCACCTGGAACGACGACGGTCTCTGGACCATACACAATGGCGTACAGCTCCGTAGAACTCACGGTCTCTACGGGCAATTCGCCAGGAAACGCTTGGTCAGCATCAAAGAGACAGTAGCTCTCGCCCGCACCAATCGTACAATATTCGACGCCATTCACTTCACAGGCGGTATTGCTGGTCACAACATCGTCATCCGTAAAGTCTGTATCGGCGGAATACATACACCTGGCGTTATACACCTGGGTATATTCCGAATCTGAATTGGCGGTATGGAAGAACCCCTCGCATCCAACGACTTCCTCCGAACAGAGGTCTGAGAACTGATACAAGTCAACATCGCTTCCATTGTGATCTGTGTAGGCTTCACAACCCAGGTAATACTGGTCCGAATCCACTCCTTCTGGAGTTTGGTCACAGGTAGAAGGAATGACCCAAGAATCTTTAATGATCGTAATGTTCTCCTCGACCTGCTTGAGGGTGACATTATCAAGATGGAACTCCTTCCCCGCATCCGTTGTAAATCGGATCACGGCGTTCTCATCGAAGTCTTCATAGGCGGAGGTATCTACTGGTCCAAGGCTGTAAAGAGCCCATGATCCGTCCAAGGCAACAGGTGTAATGACAGTCTCATCCTGGTCGACAAAATCATGAACGTCTCCAATCCCTCCTTCTTCCACGAATGTGACGTACAAGTTTCCATTTCCTTTTGCCCAAAAATCCAACACAAATGTCTTTCCAGCCACGAGCTCTCCCGTAAGAGATCCGCAGCTTTCCTGTCCATCAAGAACAGAACAATCTTCATCATCTGAACCGTCCCCGTCGATATCATCAGTGACATCACAGCCGGCATCGCTGACGGTTCCGCCGTTGCCGGTACAGGTGGTCGAGTCGTCCTCGTCATAGGTCTCTGTCGTCTTTGTGGCATCAAGATAGATCTGTGTCGTTTCGATTCCTGCCATGCCGCTTGATGGAGCTAGGACATAAAGCGAATGTCCCTCGGTCGCAACAGACTCATTGCTGATCGAAATTTCATCAGGATAATTTGCGATGTCTGCCATGACAAAATCTTCGTACGTTCCGCTCTCGAAGGTCTCGTTGAGAATCGTCGTCGCATTGCGTCCGGTTCCTCCCGTGTACTCGCGACAACCGTTTTGTTCAGCCGGACACTCCGTGCTTTCCTCTGGCAGAACGTAATACCGACAGAATCCCTGGTCAGTCCACCACCCACCGGAAGCGTCACAATCCGTCTCATTGTCCGCATCCTTTCGGTAGGCGGAACATTCATCGGAAATAGAGATCGTGTCTGAATACTGACGGTAATGGATGTTTCCTTCTGTATCGAAGAACTCACGACAATCTGGATTTTCGAAAATGTCGTCATGCTCATCGCAGTCGGCATTCCCCCAAACATCATCGGCCAAATCACTTTCCGCATCCTCATCACACACCACAATATTCTCGTTGGTCATCGAAATGTGCGTACAAGGAGCTAATTCGGGAGATGACTCAACATACCCTGATTCAATAAACATGTTTGCTGAATCCTCATAATTTGACTCGAGAAGATACCACGTCTGCAACTGGTACCCAGCGTTATCTGACCCTTCCCAGGTAAAAAATGTTGCAGGAGTGGTATTCTCAGCTGAACTATTCGCAATATCGGTGCTCAAGCAAAATCGAAGATCGGTATAGTACTCAATCCCCTCTCCCCCAGCTTCAACGGTTCCGAGGTTTGTATACGAATCGCATCCTACGTACTGCGACGAGCACGCGCTTGCGCTGTCGGCAATAAAGTAGAGTGGGAATGATTCACTTTCAAAATCCGTGGCTTCTTGTTTGTACGTCGTATACCCAACACACTCACTTGGACACTCATCGAGTTCCGAAATAATCGCGGGCACGTTCGGGTCTCCGTCCTCTGGTGTGTAAAGACTACAACCCACCTCTTGAGCGGAACAGACCTGGGCATAGGAGTCACACTCTTCTGGATCCGTATCGCTTCCTGTACATCCTAAGTAATTTGGGGCGATCTGGTAGTACACCTCGGTCGGCGTACCGCTGTACCCTTCTGCAAAAATGTTTGCATCTTCTCCAAGTTCGAGTTGAACAGCATCAACATACACAGAGGCTGAAGAAGAAGACGGTGAACCGATCAATACACGAACCTGCTGTGTCCCCTCTGGAACAGTAAACAAACAATCATACCGCTCAAACTCACTCGCCGAGGGGCTTGGGACTATCTGATACCAAAGATTGGCAGAATCCCAACTACAATCTCCACTCGAAGACGTACCTGAGGCATCAACTTCCACCCCGTCTTCGTCAACAAAGATGAGTCGAGCAATTCCTGTTCCCCCGCTCGTTGCCGCCTGAAAATACGCACTAAACGTGTAAAAATTCTGATCCGAAACATCAACAAATTGCTCTAATTGAATCGTTGAACTTGCTGTAAGAGCTACGGATGTTGAACCAAACTCTGAAACAGACGTATCTAATGACATTGTCCCCCCAAGGAGGATCCACCCGTCTGGTGTTCCGTCCCCGTCCTCATCATCCTCAAACGATGGATTCTGCACACTGTTGAGATACACCGTGTCATCAAACTCATATAATTGTGTACAGCCGACGTCATCCTCACCACACTCCGTGGCGTCATTAGTGAGATAGAGGCGGTCTTCGTAGGTGTACTGTTCGTAGGTATAGGTCTCACCTGAATCTGATGTATACGAATACTCTGTCCGCCCTGTTGATCCGGAATAATTCATGTCTACATCACGTTCTTCAAGAACATAATCATCTCCTGTTGCGAGCCACTCATACGAGTCGTCTTCTGTATCATCTGTCCCAGCATCTTCGACGTATTTATTTGTACGGTACCAGCGACAACCGGCGTTATCCTCATCACACACACTGTAATTCACCGTGCTCACGAGGAAATCTCCATTGTCCCCTGTTTCAGTATTCGAAAATGAAAGACAGGTCGCGTATTCCTCTGGACACTCATCGCCACGGAATCGCCACACGTTTTTCTCCTGAGTGCAGTAGCCATATCCATCGACACAGTTTCCGTCGTTGTCCTCTCCAATACAGCTTGGTGAGTCAACACAGGTCGAATTGCGACCATTGGAGAGAGTGGAGATACGGATCTCGCCATTCCCCACGGCACGACATTGGGTTTCTGGGTACTTCAGAACCCAGTTTGGATCAATAAGATGGCACCACTTCGTTTCCGAGTCAGAAGCTCCCGCCGGACCTATCGTCCCCTCTTCTGTACAGTTGTAAAAGCCATCAATGACTTCCTGAAGCGTCGCAGGATTTGATTCGCTGTTGCGCTGTGCGGCCAATTCCCATCCTATTGGGATGACACGTGCCTTTCGCAACTTTACGAGATTTCCATAACAGTACCCATACGTATAGCAAAACGAATCTTGGTTGGCAGCTTCGTTTTCAGGTGAAATGAGTGGCCAGTCTCCATCAAGAAGTCCTTCATCGATGGCTTCTTGTACAGTCAGAGGAACCCCTGCTGTTCCGCGGTTCACGGCTGCCATGAAATTGACATCCATGACACAATTGTAAAGTCCGCGGTTGATTATCCCTTCAGCGGTACATACCACGAAATCAGAGAGAGCATCATATTCAGATCTCTTGATTGGGTTTGTCGTAATAATAGAGGCAAAGCGCTCCTGGGCTGTCCCCTTGTCCCCACCACCCAGAGCTTCCGCATCAAAAGGATCAATGTTAATGACCTCAGTATCAAAAAGTCCCGTATAAATACGATCCAACATTTGAGACAAGAGGACGTTGGTAAATGTTGATGCGGTTGAAAGAGCAAGCCCCCCGATAAGTTCACCAGCGTTTGCAAGTTCTCCGACACGAATTTGTTCACCAGTTTCTTTTGATTTTTTGAGTGCATTTTCAAAATCCGCTTGGAGCGTTTCAGAAGGTGTTTTGATAGTCCCAGTAATAAAATCTCTAACGGGTTGGTACGTACTTTTATTTCGTTCCAAAAATTGAAGAAGTTTCTGTTCATGGATTTTTTGATCAATGGCGATATTGAATCGCAATGTGGCTGTCAGCTCGTTTTGACCTGGTTTCAATGCGCTCGCAAATGCTTTAAGAATTGCTTCTTGTCTTCCTTCTGGATCAAGGTACTTCTGATAAATCCCTGCGCCAAATTTATCCCAATTGCCGAGAACCTCCATGAAATCGCACTTAGGCGCAGTCGGTTGATACTTCTGTTGAAGTCCCAGCTTAAGGGCCAGCTGAAGTACTTCGCTTGGTTGACAAAGATTAAACTCAATCCCAAGTTTGCTTGATGAGAGTTCTGAAAGCGAACCAATTGCTTCACCAGCGACTTCTAATCCAAGCTGGCCAAATGCCTCTGTTGGAGTCTGATTATAAAAAAGCGAATCCTCACCAGGTCCACCAGAAGCAATCGCGACTGCTGCCTCATAGGCAAGGCGGTTAAGCACAAACTGCGAAAGATTCAAAAGAGATTGAATGAGCGCGACGCGAAATGCTGGGGAAATGATTTTCTCTCCAATCGTATTAAGCGCCTTTGCCAATCCTCTAGGCGGACAAAACGATGGCACTGGTCCACCATATGAACACAACATTTCCTGTGTTTCAGCATTCACTTGTGCCATATGAGTGTCTACCTGTGCAATTACACCCCTCTGAGGAATCAGCAACACTGTAAAAATAATACAAAGAAGAATGATTCCATATCTCATTCGTTGTTTTGCTTTTGAAAAAACACGCGTCATAAAACCCAAAAACGGTTATTCGTTTACATACGTCTCAAGAGAACCTGATACGGCTGCTTCATCCAACACACCGTTAAAAAAATCTTGGAGCGTTTGGTCGTCAATAAGATCGAGCTCTTCTTGACTCATCCCAGATTCGATAAGCGCCGCACGAATCTGATCCATTGTTGCCTGCTGAAAAAAGGTCGCCACGTCTTCCTCTGATTCAAACGTCACCTTCCCAGCCTCAAGTAGGTCGTTCTCTCCCAACCCTTCGATAAACGCATCTGCTACAGAATTTTCCGCAACTGCCTCGGCGGAGCCAGCCGTCAACCCACAATCCTTCCCTGTTGGACAGTTCGGATTATTGCCTGAGTACACTTCTTGCTTATCGTCGAATCCATCTGAGTCTGAATCGGAAATATAGGGCGACGTTTTGTACACGTAGAGTTCATCGTAGTCGACAAGCCCATCGCCATCCGTGTCCTTGGTCTTTGACTCTTCAATCTCACGCGCCTCGCGTTCATCCGTGGTGAGAAATTCCTCCCCTGTGTAAAACGCGGCGATCTGCGTTTGGATGGGGCGCATCATACTGGCTCCAAACGATTGCGCACCGAAAGCGACACCGCCAATTCCAAGAAACATCAAAAGAGCAAACGCAACCTTTTGCTCGGCAGAGAGGGCAGAGGGTGGCTTCAAACGGAGCCGTTGTGTCGCCATAATTAATTCTCCCTATAGTATAACAAAACACCTGAGATTAACCCAGGTGTTTTCACACACAACCACTCTGTCATCCCGACGACTGAAAGGAGGAGGGATCTCGAGTGAATAATCTTGATAACTATGCGATCCCTCGTCGCTTTGCTCCTCGGGATGGATTCAACTTGTTGGCAAGTTGAATCCAGTTTTCCACAGTGAGCTCCTGAGCACGGGCCGAAGCCGGAAGTCCGAGGCTTTCGAGGGCATGTTTTATCTGTTCTGAACGATGTATGGAGGTCTTGAGATTTCCATGGAGTTGTTTACGACGGGACGCAAATCCACGCTTGGCTATGGCGATCACCTCCTCTTGGTCGATTCCCCAGAACAGCGACTCAAGGAGATCGAGTCGTACAACGGCTGAATCGACTTTTGGCATTGGTCGAAACGCTCCAGCCGGAACCTTTGTCACACGCTGACACTTCGCATACAGCTGACACATCACAGAAAGGAGACTCATGTTAGGCGGCACGGCGGTGATTCGATCGGCGACTTCTTTCTGGACCATAACGACCATACGAGAAGGTCTTGGATCGCTTGTTAGGAAACGTCGTAGAAGGTCGGAGGTGATGTTGTAGGGAATGTTGGCGACGAGTTTATAGTGACTGAGTCGTTGAGTGACTGAGTCGTTGAGTGACAACGCATCACCTTCAATCAACTCGATGGAGTCACCGAAACGTTCATGCAGTGCTGGAATGAGTGACTTGTCCGCTTCCACCGCGATGACGCGCGCGCCCGCGTCGACAAGAGCCTGTGTCAGAACACCTGTCCCAGGACCAACCTCAAGGACGGTCTCCCCCGGGACAATCTCGGCGGCCTCAATAATCTTTGCAACGATCGTCTCGTCCACCAACCAATTCTGCCCAAATGATTTCTTTGCACGTATATACACAAAGTAGATTCAAAGCCGCTTTAGCGGCGTTCCAGACGGGGCTAAAGCCCCTGAGAATTTAGGGTGATGGCTCCTTGTCGAATCACCTCCGGATATCCATAATCATCCACGGCGACAATCGTTGAAGGTGGAACCGTTGAATCGAGTGGACCGACATCCAAGTAATAATCCGGTTGGAACTCACGACCAGCAAACTGTGCCTGAACATCGTCAATGACATACCCTGTTGGTTGTCCACTTACATTGGCGGATGTCGACACAATCGGAGCCCCAAGACCCGCACTCAGAGCCTGCGCTACTGGATGGGACGAAACACGCACCGCGATCTGATCGTTATTCACAATCCCAGATGCCAGGACACCACGAGCAGCGGGAATGAGCAGGGTCAGTGGCCCAGGCCAATGTTGATCGGCAAGTCGACGAAGCACCTGAGGGATGTGCCCAACTGATTCGGCCATTTCTCGAGTTGCTGTAATAATCGGAAACGTTTCCGGTACACGACCCTTTATCTTGCCTACACGCTCGACTGCCACTTCGTTGGTCGCATCTGCGGCCAACCCGTACGCGGTCTCCGTTGGAAAAACAACCACGCCACCCTGTTTCAGTACCTCAATAGCTTTTTTTAGATCTACTTCCATACGTAGACACCTAAATGGGACTGTTCCCTAATGAGATGAGATTGCAACGTTCGGGCTGGCGATCGCTGAAAACGTCCTAATACGGACGTTGAAGCGATGCCTGGGTGCCTGAACGTTGCAAGATCGCTCATTCGGGAACAGTCCCTAGATGTTCTTGAACCACAGGACGGTTTTCTTAAGCCCCTCCTCAAGCGACACGTCTGGTTTCCACCCAAGTTCACGCGCCGCCTTGCGAGCATCCAACGCGGAGCGCATCACCTCCCCTTTGCAGGCAGGTCCGTGTACTTCTTTTTGTTTAGAACCGGTTAAACGTTTAATTTTCGAGAACAACGAATTGACGGTCGTCTGAATCCCTGTCCCAATGTTAAACGTTCCTGTAACGGCTTTGTCCATGGCGAGCATATGCGCGCGAACAATATCTCCGACGAATACGTAATCGCGAGTCTGCTTTCCATTTCCGTTGATCACAATCTTATCGCCTGCAAGCATCTGACGTGCAAAAACGGAAATAACTCCGGCATATCCCCCACGTAATGCCTGGCGTGGGCCGTAGGCATTGGCCAAACGCAACACGACATACTTCATCCCGTGAATGCGATGCTCAAAATCCAAGTACATCTCGGCTGAACGTTTGGCGATCGCATACGGCGATAACGGTTCTTCTGGTGTCTTTTCCGAGTAGGGGGGCTTGCGCGTATCCGGATACATCGCTCCACCGCTGGAAGTAAAAATAAACTTCTTCACGCCGACCTTCGCGCTTGCATGCGCAACATTGAGCGTCCCCACCACGTTTACACGCGCATCTGCTGGTGGATCTTCCACACTGCATCGCACGTCGATCTGAGCAGCAAGATGAAACACCACATCTGGTTTTATTCGCGCAATCAGTTTGGTGACCGCTTCCTGGTCGACGATGGAGAGCTTATAGAACGTCGCGTTGGGATTGAGGTTTTTGCGTGATCCCGTCGACAAGTCGTCGATCACATACACTTTAATGCGTCGACGAATAAGCGCATCCACGATATGGGAGCCGATGAACCCGGCGCCGCCTGTCACAAGGGCTATCTTATGTTTCGCCATAAAGATGGTGGGTATAACTCTCTTTATTATGCTGCAATCTGACTAGCAGTAGATTCTATTGGAAAGCCAAATGTCGATGGATCACTCTTTATCACATTTGCTGCGAATTCGTCTGCAAATCGCTCTGGCGCGGTATCTCGATACTCTCGCTCTTGTAAAGCCAGCAACGAGGAAAGATCTTGTGCTTCTTTGGCATGCGGATGATTTTTGATATTTGGATACTCTGCAAATAAATCACTCAGTGTCTTACCACCCACTATATATTTGAGAATAAACCCAGGCTCCTCACCTGGAATCGGAAGAGTTTCAAGCGCACTCCAACGATCATACTCCATTTCATCAACCGCATCCCATGGATTATCAAATTTAGGAAGATAATTTGTCTTCCAATCAAAAATATGTCCAAACTCGTGAAGCAAAAGAAATACCTGTAGCAACTGGGGTGTCAACGTACCCTCTTCTAAATCCAAAATTCTTTCAAAAAAATGAACTGTCGTAGGCATAAGTTTTATCCCTTTTTCATACCGATGAATTCCGCCATGTGGCATCCTCAACACTGGGAATAGAAGTCCTTTTTCATCCTCAATAAATGTATATGCTCCAAGGGTGCTTTTCTCAGCATATTCTATTTGAATTTTCACATCAGCAAACTGCGGGTAAATCTCAATAATAGCTTTTAGTGCTCGTATAACATCCTCAGAAAACTCCTGCCTTTCAATCACCTCAGGAATACTCATGAGTAAAACTGATGGGTTTTTCTCTTCTTCAAGAGATGCCCTCGGAAATTTTTCACGCTCAACATTCATACAAAAAACTATTTTTCAAATCGATCTGTTTCCCCAAGCTCATGACGCAGATACGCTTCCATGAATGGTTCCACTTCTCCCTCAAGCACCCCTTCCGCATCCGACGTCTCAAAGTTCGTACGATGATCCTTCACGAGTTTGTACGGATGAAGCACGTACGATCGAATCTGGTTCCCCCACTCGGCCGACTGGTACTCCCCGCGCAGATCCGACTTCTCTTGCTCTTTTGCTTTCAGAGCGAGTTGATGCAATTTTGACTTCAACACCTTCATGGCCGTTTCCTTGTTCTGCTGCTGGGAACGTTCATTCTGACACGATACAGAGATATTCGTTGGAAGATGCACGATGCGCACAGCCGAATACGTGGTATTCACGCTTTGTCCCCCCTTGCCGCCGCTCATAAACGTATCAATGCGTAAATCTTTTTGATCAATATCGATCTCGGCCACATCTTCAAGCTCCGGAATCACTTCCACAAGGGCAAACGTCGTGTGACGCATCTTCTCCGCATCAAACGGACTGATACGTACAAGTCGGTGCACACCTGCCTCGCTCTTGAGGTACCCATACGCCCAACGCCCTTCAACGCGAAACGTAATGCTCTTGAGTCCGACGTCCTCTGCACGCGATTCCCAAAGCACCGTTACGCGCCAGCCTTTCTTCTCGGCATAGCGCATGTACATGCGTGTGAGCATCTGCGTCCAGTCTTGAGCCTCTGTGCCTCCACTCCCGGCGTGAATCGCCACAATCGCGGGATCTCTATCGTATTCCCCCGCAAAAAGGGTTGCGAATTCCATTTTGGAAAACTGCGCCTGAGCCTGCACAAGTTTGTCTCCTAAGTCCTCTGCCATCGATGCGTCCTCAAGCCTGGCGAGTTCCTGAAGTTCATCAACATCTTTCCCAAGCTCCTCCCAATCAGCAACTTCTTGCCGCAACTCGGCTGCTTCCTTACTCACCCTCTGGGCTTGTTCCGCGTCGTTCCAAAAAGCCGGCGCAGACATCTGTGTTTCCAAAACAGCGATCTGCGTTTTGACGGTATCGAGGTCAAAGTAACCTCCACGTGTCGAGAATCTTCACATGGAGGTCTTGGATGGACTTAAGAAGTTCGGTCATACCAATATGTGTCATCCCGACCGAGGCCATTCTATGGCCGAGCGGAGGGATCTCGAATGACTCGAGATCCCTCGACTCCCGATGGTCGCTCGGGATGACACAAACTACTGCTACAATTTAATTTGCTTGGCGTACTTGCCCAAGATCGGCATGTCCCACATTTTTCCTTGGAGCGCATTCACCATCCCTAAAATGATGAGAATGATGAGGGCAATCGATCCGAGCGTCCACACGATCTGTCCCAAGATCGGCACGATCATGCCGACCCACAGAGCAAGCCACACAAGAAGAATGGCAAGACCTTGCTTACCGTGGTGTTGTGCGAATGCACTGTCTTTCTTTAAGAGAAGTGGGAGCAGGCACAAGATGCCAAGATAGCCGATCGCACTGAGGAGGCGATCCTCCTGAATATCTTGCTGTGGAGGAATGTAGTCTGTTTCTTTTTGATTCATAGTTCGACGTGGTTCACTACTATTGTAGTCTTTGTATGGTAGCAGATTGATTGAATTCTCTAAAGCAAGAACGAGGGTTCCCCCTCGTTCTTTGTGTACTAGTACACTAGTATACTAGTACATGCCCATGCCACTTCCTGGCATGCCGCCTTGGGCGGGTTCTTCTTTCTTTGGCAGGTCGGTAATCGCACACTCGGTCGTGAGGATCATGATGGCGATGGACGCCGCATTCTGCAATGCAAACCGCGTCACCTTTGCCGGGTCGATGATACCCGCAGCGACGAGATCTTGATACTCATTCGTCGCTGCATTGTATCCATGACTCCCCGTCATCTCTCGCACTTTCTCCGCCACAACGGATCCATCCATTCCCGCATTTGAGGCGATCAAACGAAGCGGTTCCTCAAGCGCACGTCGCAAGATGTCGATGCCGACACGTTCATCACCCTCAACGGAAACATTATCCAGACAACGCGCGGCGCGCATGAGTGCTACACCTCCTCCTGGGACGATTCCCTCCTCAACGGCCGCCTTGGTCGCGGACACGGCGTCCTCGATGCGATGTTTCTTCTCTTTCATTTCTGTTTCGGTTGCGGCTCCCACACGAATAATCGCGACTCCACCAGCAAGCTTAGCAATACGTTCCTGCATCTTCTCTTTCTCAAAATCGGAGTCGGTCGCTTCAAGCTGTGCACGGATTTGTGCGACTCGCTCCTGGATCCCCACCTTATCTCCATGACCTTCAACAATCGTCGTGTTGTCCTTGTTGGAAACAACCTTGCGAGCCTGTCCAAGGTCACCTAGCTCGACGGTCTCGAGTTTCATACCAATTTCATCAGAGACAACCTTTCCACCGGTGAGCACCGCGATATCTTGTAGCATGGCTTTGCGACGATCGCCAAAGCCTGGGGACTTGATTGCTAGTGTGGAAAACGCACCGCGAAGTTTGTTCACCACGAGCGTGGTAAGTGCTTCTCCATCGACATCTTCACAGATGATGACGAGCTCTTTTTTACCAGTCGCCGCAACTTTCTCGAGAATAGGTAAAATGTCCTGCACGGAGCTCACTTTGCGATCCGTGATCAAGATATACGCATCTTGATACTCCGCTTCCATACGGTCGGCGTTAGTGACCATGTAGTGGGAAACATACCCCTTATCAAATTGCATTCCCTCTACAACCTCAACATCCACACCAAATGATTGCGACTCTTCAACCGTGATAACGCCATCCTCGCCGACTTTCTCCATGGCCTTCGCGATCATCGCTCCAATCTCCCCATCGTTGGCTGAGATACTTGCAACCTTCTCGATCTCCCCACCCTTGATCGGTGAGGCGATTTTCTCCTTGATTTCTCGCACAAGCGCCTCAACGCCTTTTTCGATTCCGCGGCGTAACACCTGTGGGTTTGTTCCGGCGGTGACATTACGCAGACCTTCGGCGATCATCGCTTGTGCAAGCACGGTCGCCGTAGTGGTTCCGTCTCCAGCCACATCATTGGTCTTGCTGGCCACTTCCTTCACAAGCTCAGCTCCAAGATTCTCGAATTTATCCTCCAACTCAATTTCTTTTGCAACCGTCACACCATCTTTGGTGATCGTAGGCGCGCCATATCCGCGATCCAAGACGACGTTACGACCCTTGGGACCCAACGTCACCTTCACGGCATTGGCGAGTTTATCGACCCCGCGCTTGAGGGCTGCACGAACGTCTTCGTTAAACAAAATTTGTTTTGCCATATATCTGTTTGATTACTCGATGATCGCCATTACGTCCTCCATGCGGATGATAAGAAACTCCTGTCTGTCGATCTTCACCTCGTCTGGAGCATACTTCTTAAACAGCACCTGATTTCCGACCGAAACCTCCATACTTGTCCGTTTCCCTCCCTCAAGTTCACGACCTGGGCCCACGGCGATCACTTCGCCGCGCTCGGAGCGTTCTTTATCAATGGTGTCAGGAATGATAATCCCGGACGCGGATGTTTCCTCCTTTGAAACGGCTTTCACGATAATGTGATCGCCAACGGGTTTGAGTTTCATATAGTATAGAAGTGGCTTAGTCGTTGAGTCGTTTAGTCGTTTAGTAACTCAATGACTAAACAACTCAACGACTCAATCACTTAATAAAACACGCTAGCAGTCTTCCTAGAAGAGTGCTAACGCCCTCATTTTGGTCAAAGAACCCATTACTGTCAAGCCTCAAGAATTCTTTGAATGTTCTGGTTGACTATTCAGGCCATTGAAAAGATTACTGCAACTTGAATGGATAGGCCCAACGGACAAGCGATCCGAGTGCGAGCGCAGAAAGAGCCAGTCCTGGCCACAAGGACCAAAGGTAATGATCAAACAATCCGATCGTAAAAAGTAAGATGCTGATGACGATCGCAAACAAGGTTCCTCCTCTGGCAAATGAAGCGTTCGCAAAAGGATTTATTCTAAACAACGTATACCCAAACGCGATGATCCCGATATACCCAAGTTCAGCCAAGATGAGGAGATAGACATTATGAATAGGCTGGTACGACCAGACCGGATGTCCCGGATCGAGTCGCTCGAGGATAAACGTGTACGCGCCTGGCCCTACACCTAACCATGGGGACTCGAGGAATACATCACTGAATGTTTGGTACTGGCTGGCCCGTTCTTCAAGAGAAATAGCCTCAAGACGTTGCGACGTATCAAATCGAGAAAAGACCTGTGCATGAAAAATAATGAGCGTCGAAAAAATGGAGACGAGACCCAGCGCCATGATCGGCAATGCTCGACGAGGAGGAATCCGTCGTTGCCACAGCATGAGTCCCAACAGAACCAAGAAGGCAATAAACAATCCCAGCCAGGCGGAACGTGAGAAGGTGATAATCAATGTGGCTCCTAAAAATCCTGAGGCAATAAGCGCTCCTACAAGTCGAGTTTTGCTATGGACAACGCGTGCGAGCCAGGCGAGTGCCACAATGCCAAACGCGATGTACCCACCAAAAATATTTGGATGCGGGAAGGTGCCATAGGCTCGCATAAGTCGCTCGTCACCAGACTCCACGACCGCGACACCCGACGTGGCGACGTTCTTTGCAGCGATCCCCAAGAGTGTCGAGTCTGGACTTGTTCCGTGCAGCACCTGGAACCATCCCAACAGAATTGGCACAATGAGTCCCACGAGAAAAATCGTAAGCACCTGTCG
>Ga0208373_1002608_pt1 | contig 19466 bp, 18 predicted proteins | sample RifOxyC2_FD_184036 | JGI IMG/M metagenome (GOLD analysis project Ga0208373, IMG submission 184036) | Soil microbial communities from Rifle, Colorado - Rifle Oxygen_injection C2 (SPAdes) | ecosystem: Environmental > Terrestrial > Deep subsurface > Rock core/Sediment | place: Rifle, Colorado... | reverse complement strand
ACTTTACAAGACTGGAGGACGTTAATCTTGTTTTATGTTTTTCATATGTTTCTTTGTTTAAACAAACTAAAACGTCAATATTTGGACTTAGATGTGATACTTCAGAATCAGTAACATGAACCTCATAGGCATTATGTCCGCCGCGAATAAGGGACGGATATTCAATATAATCAAAGATGTGATAACCGGAACGAGTCGCCATCTTTGAAAAAACCAGACCTGTTGTCATTATTCCAAAGCCTGCTTCTCCTCCGATCATCCAGGTAAAATTCGTCATAAAAAATATCAAACTGTTAAACGGTTAAAACTTAAACAGTTAAAAAAACTATTAAACTTAAAACATTAAATATATTTATGTATTTATTATTTAACAGTTTAGTGTTTAATAAGTTTATTTAGGTTCTAACAGTTTAAGGTTTAACTGTTTATTTAACCTTTAATATTTAATCTTTAAGATTTTTACTTCGGAAACACTCTGTTCCCCTGAGCGTCTTCAATAATAATAGCGGCTACAGGGCAAGCCTTGGCAGATTCAATGATATTTTCAATTGTATCTTCATCGATCGTATCTAAAATTACGGCCTTAGCTTCCTTATCTAAGACGTAGGCTTTTGGCGAAACTGCAATGCAGGTAGCTGCCCCAATGCATAAACCCCTATCTACCCAAACTTTGTAGCCTGATTTTAACGTAACCGGCCCGGAAGGATTTTTTTCATCTTTTAGTTTTGGATCCATATTTTTTAACAAAGACAGTCTTATTAACGACGGTCTTTAATCTAAACTAATAATTTTTGTAACGCCTCCAACGGTAACACCGCACATTTTATTCTATTCACTCCCAGATCAATCCCTAACATCTTAATAATAAACTTCGAGTCAAGCTTTTTCAATTCTTGTTTTGACCTATTTTTTGCATAGTCAGTTAACATTGAGGCTGATGCCTGAGAGATAACACAACCTTCCCCACTGAATTTAATTTCTTTAATTTTATTTTTATCGAGAATAACGGTCATTTCGATCTTATCGCCACACAGGGGATTATTTGTCAAAACAGAGTTGTCCGGATGATCGATCTTTCCTTTATTGTGGGGATGATGATAGTGGTCGAGAATTATATCTTGATAAATATTCATGATAATATTTTCTTAACTTTCTTTAGCCCTTCGACCAATTTCTCCACATCCGTTTCATCATTATAAATATAAAAGCTCGCTCTGACTGTTGCTGGAATATTAAATCGGGTATGTAATGGCATGGCGCAGTGATGACCGGCTCGGACACAAATTCCATCATTCGCTAAAATTTGAGCGATATCATGGGGATGAAATTTATCAAGGTAAAAAGAAATAATTCCTCCTTTGTCTTCAATATTAGTTGGCCCAAAAATTTTAATTGATTGGCCAAATGTATCATTCAATCTGCTGATGGCAAAATCAATTATTTTTTTTTCATGGTCTCTGATATTTTTCACACCTACCTTATTTAAAAAATTTATTGCTTCCTTAAATGCAATTATCTCACCTATAGCGGGTGTACCTGCTTCAAATTTATGGGGTGGATCTTTATAAGTACTTCTGTCAATATAAACTTCGTTAATCATGTCTCCTCCGTACATAAACGGATACATTTCTTTTAATAATTGTTCTTTACCCCAAAGGACTCCAACCCCGGTTGGACCAAGCATCTTATGAGAAGAAAAAACAATAAAGTCTGCTCCCAGATCCTGAACATTTACTTTAATATGTGGAACTGCTTGAGCGGCATCAACGATTACAATAATTTTTGAATTTATTTTTTTTACTTCAGAAATTATTTCTTTAATCGGATTTATTGTTCCAAGTACGTTCGAAACATATGTTAAAGCTAAAATTTTCGTTTTCTTTGTGATTATGTTTTCAAGTTTTAAGTTTTGATATTTATCATTTGTTTTTGATTTGATATTTGATATTTGATATTTGATATTTTCGTTATATAAATTTAAATAACCATTATTATTGATATCGATAACCTTAAAGACTGCCCCAATTTCACTTGATAGTACCTGCCATGGAACAAAATTGGAATGATGCTCCATGATAGTTGTTACTATCTCATCCCCAGACTTAATAATCTTTCTTCCTAATGAATAGGCGAGTAAATTTAATGATTCAGTTGCGTTTCTAGTAAAAACAATTTCTTCGGGCTTATTAGCATTAATAAATTTAAAAACTATATTTCTTGTTTCCTCAAACTCCGTCGTAGCTTTTTCGGACATCGGATATATACCCCGGAAAACATTAGCTGAATATTCTTCGTAGTATTCTTTTATTTTGTCTATCACTATTTTTGGCTTTAAAGAAGTAGCTGTTGAATCAAGATAAACCAAATTGGGCTGGTTTTCAAAAATTGGAAACTGTTTTTTAACATTATTTACATTTATCATATTATTGTGCCAAGCTTTGTCTAACCTCGGAGGTTAGACGCGGGTGGCTGTATGGTTTTATTTTATCAGTAATTTCCTGAATAAAACCTGAAACATAAAGCTTCTCAGCTTTGCTTTGATTTAAACCACGGCTTTTTAAATAGAATAATGATTCTTCATTTATTTTTCCCGTGGTTGATCCATGGGTACAAAAAACATCATTGGCCAGAATTTCCAAAAAAGGTCGCGAATCAACGTAAACTCCAGGTGATAAAATCAGGTTTTTGTTCTTTTGATAAGCATGGGATTTCTGTCCGGACTTTTCGATTTTTATTAATCCCTGATAGATAAACTTAGAATTATCGTCAAACACACCTTTTATCAATAGATTTGATGTTGAACCAGGGGCAATATGATATTGGTTGGTTTTTAGTTCAAAATTATCAGATTTTTTGCCAACAAATAAACCAAAAATATCGAGATTAACTCCGCTTGATTTGATATTAAAATCAAATTCACCGGAGAGATTATAAAAAAAGACCGTATAGTCTCCAGGTTTATCAAAAGTTAGTCTAGATTGTTTAGTTTGGTTTAAATTAAAAAATTTCATCGTTCTACCCGACGCTTCCTGACATCTCCATCCTTATTAACCTGTTAAGTTCGATTGAATATTCCAATGGAATTTCTTTAACCACCGGCTCAATAAAACCATTGACCAACAAAGTTTCTGCTTCAGGTTTTTTAATTCCCCGGGAAGTTAAATAAAATAACTTTTCTTCGCCTAATTTTTCAACGGTCGCTTCATGTTGGACTTCACAATCCTTTTCGTTAATTCTCATATAAGGATAAGTGTCTGAACGAGATTCCTCATCCATTATTAAAGCGTCACATGAGACGTATACTTTAGAATTTTTAGCGCCCGGCGATACTGATACCAATCCTCTATATGAAGTTCTACCACCATCTTTTGAAATTGATTTGGAAATTATTCTTGAAGTGGTTTCGGGCGCCAAATGATACATTTTAGCTCCCGCGTCCTGATGTTGTCCTTTGGCCGCATAGGCAATTGATAGGACTTCGCCATGTGACTTTCTTCCTTTTAAAATAACGCTTGGATATTTCATCGTTACGCCACTACCAATATTACAGTCTACCCATTCCATTATTCCTTCTTCTTCCACGATCGCTCTTTTTGTTACCAAATTATAAATATTATGGCTCCAATTTTGAACAGTGGTGTAGCGGACCCTTGCCCCTTTTTTAACAAAGATTTCTACCACCGCTGAATGGAGAGAAGCAGTTGTATAAATTGGCGCCGTACAACCCTCAATATAATGAACGAAGCTTCCCTCTTCTGCAATTATTAAAGTTCTCTCGAATTGACCAAAACGTTCGGCATTAATCCGGAAATATGCCTGTAAAGGCATTGGTAACTTAACTCCCTTTGGGACATAAACAAATGAACCGCCTGACCAGACAGCTGAATTTAGTGAAGCAAATTTATTATCAAATGGACTTATTAAGGTGCCAAAATATTCTTTAACAATCTCAGGATATTTCCTCAAAGCCGTATCCATGTCACAAAAAATTACGCCTCTTTTATCAAGTTCCCTACTTATACTTTCATAAACAACTTCGGATTCGTACTGTGCTGAAACGCCTGATAAAAAATTCTTTTCTGCTTCTGGAACGCCAATTCTATCGTAAGTGTCTTTAATTTCCTTAGGCAGGTCTTCCCATGAATTAACCTGTTTTTCGGTTGGTTTGATGTAATAGTATATGTCATCAAAATCTATCTTTGAAAGATCTGCTCCCCATTCCGGCATTTTTCTTTTTAAAAAACCATTGTAGGCCTTCAAACGAAATTCCCTCATCCAAATCGGCTCTTTCTTTAAAAAAGAAATCTCTTCAACAGTTTTTTTTGTTAGGCCTTTTTTTGCTTTGAAGATATTTTTTTCCGGCATTGAAAAACCGAACTTGTAGTCAAAGTCGATTTTCTTTTGTTTTATCACTTTATAAACTTTATGAACTTTATAACTTTATAAACTTTGATATCCGTCCTTTTCAATCTCTTCCGCCAATCTATAATTTCCCCTTTTTACAATCTTTCCCTCCATCATCACTAAAACCTCATCCGGCTTGACATATTTGAGAATTCGGTTGTAGTGCGTTATCAGAATATAGGTTTTATTCTTTTTATTTTTCTCCATAAACTGAGCGATTGTTCTTAAGGCATCAACGTCGACCCCGGTATCAATTTCGTCAAAAATAATCAGTTCCGGATCAAGAATAGCTGCCTGCAATAATTCGATTTTTTTCCTTTCACCGCCTGAGGCTCCCTCATTTAAAGATCTTTCTAATAGCTCTTCTTTTATTTTCAATTTTTTTGCGGTTTTTTCAATTACCTCTTTTAAAGCCAACGGTTCCTTCTTTCCGGCAATAGCTGTCCGGAGTAATGAAAATAAACTGACACCTGATAAAGATAGCGGCGATTGAAATGATAAAAATATCCCCAAATTTGCTCTTTGATCGGGCGAAGCTTTGGTAATGTCCTTATTTTTAAAAATTATTTTACCCTGGTTAATTTGGTAAGACGGATGCCCCATGATCGACATTGCCAAGGTTGATTTACCGCTTCCATTTGGCCCCATCAACACGTAAATTTTATTTTTCTTAAATTCAAAATCAAGACCGTTAATTATTTTTTTGTTAGAAACGGATACTGAAAGATTTTTTAATTCCAACATAAAAGGATTTAATTAATCAATTGAAGTAATTTAATTTTTTTGAGTTCCTTTGTTAGTACTACGTTTAATCTATTTTTAATAAAGTCTTTGTGATTGCATATTTTTTCAAACTTACAATCATAATTATCATCGACACAACTGCTGACAACGACATCATTCTCGAAAATAGTTAGATAGTCATAGAGAGAGATTTTTTTAATAACATCGGAAGAAATAAGATAGCCTCCGGATTTTCCTTCTTTGCTCTTAAGCAGTCCTTCTTTTGCTAACTCTGCTGCGATCCTTGCCAAAAATCTTTTTGGCAGTTGAGTTTCCTTGATCAATTCTGACAATTTCACTAACCTATCCTTCTTATAGATATAAGCTATCAAGATTAGACCGTAGTCAGATTGTTTAGTGATTGCGAGCATATTTGCGAAGTCCTATACCGTAAATTTTAATAAAATTTTCTGGTTTAGGACTAACATATACTTGTGTAGTAATAGTTTAACAAAATAAAATATGAAGTCAATATGGTTAAAGACTTAACCTTGGAACTCGGTCAAGCCTGTCAATGTCTTTGACAAACAAACCTTTCCCTGCCTTATAACCGGCGGCGACCCCGATCATTGCTGCGTTGTCACCCGTCAAATATCTATAGGTTGGAAATAAAACCTCTCCTTGATATTTTTTAGTTAAATTCTTCATTAATTTTCGTAATCGTAAATTGGCCACCACCCCTCCGACGACAATTAATTGATTAATTGTCGTGAGCTTGATTGCATCCTCTGTTTTTTTAATCAAAGTGTCAAAAACTGCTTCCTGAAAAGAACTGGCTAGAAGCTTAACCCCGCTTAGCGGGGTTTTTGCCGTGGGTTTTTTTTCTTTTATTAGAAAATAATAAAAGGATGTTTTCAATCCGGAGAATGAAAAATTTAGGTCCTTTGATTTTAGCATTGGTCGGGGAAAATTATGACTATCTATATTTCCCGCTTGTTTTGCTAATCTCTCCAACACTGGTCCACCCGGATATCCAAGACCCAAAAGTTTTGCTGCTTTATCAAGCGCCTCGCCGGCAGCGTCATCTAAGGTTGACCCAATTATTTTATATTCAAGATGGTTTTTAAAAATTACAAATTCTGTATGTCCTCCGGAAACAATTAATGCTAAATAAGGGAATCTGAAATCCTTTGTTGGATTTCCAGCACTATTTTGAACAAAAGCCGAATAAATGTGACCCTCTAAATGATTAACGGAAATTAATTTTTTATTATATTTTCGTGCCAATTCCTTGGCTTTTTTTATTCCCACCTCCAAAGCAACTGCCAGTCCCGGTCCTTGGGTAACGGCAATTGCATCAATATTGGCCATTTCTATCTTAACCTCCACGGTTTGTTCTTGGTTTTGCTTTTGCTTAACCGCGGAGGTTTTTCCTCTTTGGTATTTATTAAGAGCTACCTTAACTACCCAGTCTATCCTTTCCTCATGGGCCCTCTTTGCAATCGACGGAACCACCCCTCCCCATTTTTTATGCAAAAGTACTTGGGAATAAATAACGTTGGACAAAACCCGACGTCCATCAGTGATGGCGACGGAGGTTTCGTCGCAGGAAGTGTCAATTGCTAAAATATTCATAAACTGTTAAATATTAAACCTTAAACTGTTAAAAAAACTACTAAACCACAAACACTAAACAAGATTTTATTGTTTATTAGTTTAATGTTTAATAGTTTATTTAGGTTTTAACAGTTTAAGATTTAAGTTTTAATAGTAATTTCTCTTTCCTTTTCATTAATATAATTCATCTTCACATAAACAATCTCTCCCTTGCTTTTAAGTAGTTCAATAATCTCTCCTGCCTTCTCTCCCCATTCAAAACATAAAATATTCCCAGATTTTAATAGTTTCTCAATTCCTAAATTTTTGAATTCGCTTTTGTCTTCAATTTGGTAAAGATCAAAATGATAAAAATTGCCATATTCATAATAGATGACAAAGGTAGGTGAAATAATATTATTTATTCCCAATTGTTCTCCGATCCCTTTTACAAAAACCGTTTTGCCTACTCCCATTTCTCCCTCAATAATAAAAACTAGGGGCTTACTTTTTTTATTTATATTTTCTTTTAAAATTTGTTTGGCGATATTTTTTGTTTCTTCGGATGTTTTGGATAAAAATGTTTGCGACCTATTTGAAAAATTTAAGTCACCCTGACGTAAAATCTTGACATCAGTTTGAGAAAGATCAACGATAGTTGATGGTTTATTTCTCAGTAAAGTTCCGGCATCAATGATCAAACCAAGAAACTCTTTTTGTTTATCAGACAATTCCTTCAGTAAAGTCTCGACGGAATAATGAGGCGAACGTCCGGCTAAATTGGCTGAAGTAGCCGTGATCGGTTTGTTAAATTTATTAACCAATCCTTCGATGTATTGATACATCGGTATCCTTATTCCCAAAGTGCCTGTTTCCGATTCTAATAATTTATTTACTTTATGTTTTGACGGAAGAATAATGGTGAACGGGCCAGGAAGGATTTGTTTAAGGACTGCTAATTGTTGATTACTAATCGTCACTAATTGATTAATTAAATCAAAATTACAAAAAACAGAAACTGGTTTGCCGGCCGGTCGATCCTTAAACTGAATTAATTTTTTGACGGCAATTTCATTCGTAGCGTCACATAACAAACCATACACAGTGTCTGATGGAAAAACAACCAAACCGCCCGATTCGAGAACTTTAATTGTTGAGTCCATTGCTGAAACTTTACTTGTTTTATTTATATTGACTATTTTCATAGTAAATTTTTATTTTAAATTTTTCATTTTTCAATCAAATCTCATTTTTCATTTTGAAAATTTAAGCATTGAAAACTCAATGATAAATGAGAAATGAAAATTAAAAAATTAATAAGATATTTTATCAAACTTTCTGCTAAAATAAGGCCTATGGCTAAAAAAAATAACGGGTTTAGGATCGCCCAGTTTAAGTTTAATATCAATCTTCGTAATTTTTTCGTAATTTTTTTTGTTTTTTTATTCCTTTTTTATGCATATCGTTCCATTAAAAGCGAGATCAAACAAGTAGCTCCGGAAAAATCTATTACAACGATCGTTAAAGAAGCCAAAGAAGGAAAGATCAAAAAGATCGATCTTATAGACAACAAACTATTGATCTATTATAAAAATAATACTTTGTCGATCTCGTATAAGGAAGCCGGGGAAACTTTTATAAAAACTTTGAAAGATGCCGGTGTTAATCCGGAAAAGATCGATATTAACATCAAGGACACTCAAGGTTCTACTGGCTTGGCCAATATTATCGGTAATATTTTGCCGACGATACTAATGGTTGCTTTTTTCATCTTTCTTTTCCGCCAGGCCAAAGGAGCTCAAGATTCGGTTTTTTCATTTGGGCAAAACCGTGGAAAAAGATTTTCCAAAAGCATGACCAAAACCACCTTTAATGACGTTGCCGGAGTAGATGAGGCAAAAAAAGAACTGGTCGAAATCGTTGATTTTTTGAAAAATCCGGGTAAATATACAAAACTTGGAGCAAGAACTCCAAAAGGGGTCTTACTGGTTGGCCCGGCCGGATGTGGAAAAACACTGCTCGCCAAAGCGGTTGCCGGAGAGGCCAATGTTCCTTTCTTTTCTATTGCCGGATCCGAATTTATGGAGATGTTGGTTGGGATCGGGGCAGCCCGTGTTCGCGATCTTTTTGCCACCGCCAAAAAAAGCGCTCCGGCAATTATCTTTATCGATGAAATTGACGCGATTGGAAGGGCTCGGTCAGTTGGAATGATGCCGTCCCATGACGAAAGAGAGCAAACCTTGAATCAAATATTAGTCGAAATGGATGGTTTTAATCCCAACGAACAGGTCGTCGTCGTTGCGGCAACCAATCGCGGTGACTTGCTTGACACGGCCCTGCTTCGACCGGGACGATTTGACCGAAGGGTCATCGTTGATTTTCCTGATGTTGAAGGACGAAAAGCAATCGCTAAAATTCATGCCAAAGGAAAACCATTTGATGAATCGGTAAATTGGGACCGGGTTGCAAGGCGCACCGTCGGTTATTCCGGAGCGGATTTGGAAAACATGCTCAACGAAGCCGCCATTTCCGCCGCTCGCGCAGCTAGGGAAAAAATCAACATGGAAGATATTGAAGATGCCGCCACCAAAGTCAAACTTGGCCCGGAAAAAAAACGTTTGCAGTCCGATCTGGATAAAAAATTAACTGCCTACCATGAAGTTGGTCATGCGATCGTTTCCCACTTTTTACCTCACACTGATTCCGTTCACCGAATTTCTATCGTTTCCCGTGGAATGGCGCTTGGGTATACTTTAATTCCTCCTGCAAAGGATAAACTTCATGAAACAAAGACTAATTTACTGGAAAGGATAGCAGTGATGATGGGAGGACGGGCGGCTGAAGAGGTGATTTTTAACGAGATAACAACTGGGGCTTCAAACGATTTTGACCAAGCCACTCAGGTTGCCAAGGCAATGGTTGTTGAATATGGAATGAGCTCTCTCGGCCCGATCAATTTTGGGCCAACCCGTGACGTCACCGAATGGGGAAAAACTTACTACGAACAAAATGTTCTTTCTCAGGAAGTAATGAATCGTATTGATGCTGAAATAAAAAAAATTATCATGACTGCCTATGGTCAGGCAGTTGAAATTGTTAAATCTAAAAAGAAATTGATGGACCAGGTTGCTGAAGTCTTGATCAAAAAAGAAAGCATCGATCAGGATGAGTTCGAGAAGATCGTAGGGAAAAAACAGTTAAACGGTTAAAACCTAAACAGTTAAAAAAACTATTAAACCTTAAACATTAAAAATATTTGTTTCGTTTAACAGTTTAGTGTTTAATAAGTTTATTTAGGTTCTAACAGTTTAAGGTTTAACTGTTTATTTTTATGCAAACTCTCTTGCTTATCGACGGCAACGCCATCATGCACCGCGCTTACCACGCTCTACCACCTTTTAAGGCCGAGGACGGTACACCGACCAACGTCGTCTACGGTTATCTTTCCATGCTTAACAAAGTCGTTGTCGATTTTAAACCTGATTATTTGATCTCCTGCTTTGACACTCCTAAAGCCACTTTTAGAAACAAAATATTTAAGGAATATCAAAGTCAGCGTCCTAAAATAGATGATGATTTTATTGTCCAAATTCCGCTAGTCAAAAAAGCGTTAGATGAAGCCGGAATTGAAAGAATGGAAAAGGATGGATATGAGGCTGATGATCTGATCGGAACGATCACTAGGATTTTTGAAACTAATAAATTTAGGGTTGTCATCCTTACCGGAGACAAGGATATCTTTCAGTTGATAACCGATAATGTGTTTGTAGCCGCTCCCCAACTTGGACTGGCTAATATAAAAATTTTTGATAAATCAGAAGTGGAAAAAAAACTTGATGTTGCGCCAAATCAAATTATTGAATATAAAGCTTTGGCCGGTGACCCGTCTGACAACTATCCTGGCGCATCAGGGATCGGTCCAAAGACCGCTTCAAAACTAATCCATCAATTCGGAACTGTTGAAAATATCTATACAAATATTGAAAAGGTTGAATCAGAAAAAGTTAAAGATGTTTTGAAAAAAGAAAAAGACAGCGTTTATCTTTCCAAAAAACTAGCAACGATCATGACCGACGTTGATATTGATCTTGATATTGAAAAACTGAAGTTCAAAGGCTTTAATAAAAAGTTGATTGATTTTCTAACTCAATATCAAATGAACACATTAACGAAAAGAATTTTTAACGTTAAAGAAGTTGAGAAAAAAGAGGAAACAAAAAAAGAAAAGCCAGACCAGATAGGATTATTTTAAACAGTTAATTATTAAACTGTTAGAACCTAAATAAACTTATTAAACACTAAACTGTTAAACGAAACAAATATTTTTAATGTTTAAGGTTTAATAGTTTTTTTAACTGTTTAAGTTTTAACTGTTTAACTGTTTTGTTATCATTACCCTATGTGTGGAATATTTGGAATTATTAACGACAAAAACAACCAGGCCGCCCAAACTGTCCTTGACGGTCTAAAAAAGCTTGAATACCGCGGCTATGATTCTTGGGGTGTGGCCGTCATTCCTCAAAATAAAAGTGAGATAAATGTCGATAAACACATTGGTAAAATTGGGGAAGCCAAAACAAATTTGCCTTCCGGATTAATTGCTTTAGGTCATACGCGATGGGCCACTCATGGTGGGGTTACAGACCGCAACGCCCACCCTCATCTTGACTGCAATAAAAAAATTGCCGTTATTCATAACGGGATCGTCGAAAACTATCAGGAAATCAAGGAAGAGTTACTAAAAAAAGGTCATCAATTTATTTCCGAAACCGATACCGAAATAATTGCTCATTTAATTGAAGAAGGATCAAAAACAAAAAAGATCAGTGAGGCGATTTTTGAAACTTTTAAGTTACTTCGGGGATCGAACGCAATTGCTGTTTTAGATTTTGATACTCAGACAATTATTGCCTGCCGAAACGGTTCTCCTTTGGTGGTTGGTCTTGGGAATAATCAATATTTTCTTGCCTCCGACGTTCCGGCATTTTTGAAAGAAACTAATCAAGTTTATTTTTTAAATGACGGAGAGGCGGTTGTCTTAAGCAATTCCGGAGTAGATCTTTTTGACCTTGAGACTGAAAAAGAAAAAAGGCTTACCCCACAAGTATTGGATTGGAAACTGGAAGACGCTGAAAAAGGCGGATACCCTCATTTTCTTTTAAAAGAAATTTATGAACAGTTAAAAACAATTCCAAAAACAACTTCAGTCAACGGAAAAGAAATAAAAGAATTGGCAGATAAAATTAATTCAGGATATAAGATTGTTTTAACCGGATGCGGAACTGCATCTTATTGTGCGTTGGCGGCAAAATATTTTTTTGCTGAACAGGGTATTAATGCGACTGCAATTCCATCTTATGAGTTTATGCCATTTTCGAAATTTATCGATAATAAAACTTTAGTATTTGCTATTTCCCAATCGGGGGAAACGGCCGATACATTGATCGCCGTTAAAGAAGCAAAAAAACAAGGGGCGGAAATCGTCGCCGTCGTTAACGCTCGTGGATCGACACTGGAACGATTGGCAAAAACGGTTTTGTCTGTCGGGGCCGGGCCGGAAATCGCTGTTGTTTCAACAAAAGCATTCACATCACAACTCGCAACTCTTTATTTGTTGACGGCCGCCGTCAAAAACAAATATGAGAATGGCAAAGAAAAGGTAATCAATCTTGGAAGGGTTTTAACAAAATGGTTAGATGTCCAATCGATTAATCATTTAATCAGTTTGGCAAAGCTACTAATGAATGAAGAGCATATGTATTTAATCGGCAAACATCTTAATTATCCGGCCGCTCTTGAATTTGCTTTAAAGATTAAAGAAACAAGCTATGTTCACGCCGAGCCATTTGCAGCCGGCGAATTAAAACACGGTGTCATAACTTTAATTCAAAAAGGAACTCCTTGTTTTGTTTTAGCATCTAATGATGAAGTTAAAGAAGAAGTCCTTTCTAGTGCTTCTGAAATCAAAGCCCGCGGCGGATTAATTATTGGAATCTCTCCTTTTGAATCAAATGAATTTGACGTTTTAATTAAAACCCCAGATCTTGGAGATCTGACAATTTTTGCCAACATTATTGTTGGTCAACTGCTTGGATATTATTTAGGTGTTGGCCGCGGCGCCGATCCAGATAAACCCCGAAACCTTGCCAAAAGCGTGACGGTGAAGTAAAGAAATAAGTTCTATTGTAATAACGGTAAAATAGCTTTAAAGTAAGTTATAGCGCCGATAGCAACTCCCGCTAATCCAGAAATAATTCTTCCTGTGTCTAAATGCGCGTCGTATCTACCTTCAACTGAACTACCTGCAACTCCATTAATTAAAAATCTCAAATGCCCATCTTTTCTAAAAACTACCTTTGCCGGAAGATTATTTATTGTTATCATAGATTGGCCCTATTTTACTACTACTACTACTACTACTACTACTTGTCAAGATGGGCTAAGATTAATTTATTTTTTGTGTCATTCCCTCGAAGGAGGGAATCCAGACTAAAATCACCTTTTTTGTTTTAAAATGTAATGATAGACTGGATCCCCGCCTACGCGGGGATGACAAACTAAATTATATATGACCCGGGCTAATAAAAAACTAATAATATATATTGCGGCGATAATTTACGCTGTTATTCAATTATTATTTAGTAAAAATAATTCTTTATCGAAATCTTCAGTTGTTCCAACAAATATTCCGACACCGACCGCATTTTTTGGTGAAAAACAAACAGTCAGGGTCGTGCGCGTCATAGACGGTGACACAATTGAGATCGAAGGGAATATCAAAGTAAGATATGTTGGCGTAAACACTCCTGAACTTCATGACCCGAGAAAACCGATCGAATGTTTCGGCCAAGCTGCGTCAGATGAAAACAAAAGATTAGTTGAAGGCAAAGAAATTTATATTCAAAAAGACGTTTCTGAAACTGACAAATTTAAACGTTTGCTTCGTTATGTTTGGGTAGGAGATATGTTCATTAATGACTATCTTGTCCGCCAAGGATTTGCACAGGTCTCAACTTATCCCCCGGATGTCAAATACGTTTCACAATTTCTGGAAGCACAAAAAGAGGCGCAAGACAACAAAAGAGGACTATGGAAAGAGTGTCCGGTTAAGTATTAGTGATCGCAAAAAATGGCAATAAAAAAAGAAGAAATATTGTGTCAAAAATCCACTCTGTTTCCAGTCCGGCTGTACTTTCCAAAACTTCGGTTGACATATTAACTTAACAACTGCCAACATCTACATTATAAGCCTTTATCCTTTTGAAAGTCAAGTTTCTGAACTAGTTTGGGTAGTGGCATTTTTTATATTTTTTTCCACTTCCACACCAACATTTTTCATTCCTCCCTAATTTTCCATGAGGTTTGGTGATTGGTTTTATTTCAGAAACGGGACGGTCATGACCGTCCCCTACATTTGTTTTTTGTGAAAACGGATCAATCGCTGATGCCGACTGAAGGATCATTTTTGGTTGTTCATGACTGTGGACGTGCTCATGATGTATTCCGACATTCACCTCAATCTTAAATAGTCGTCTGGTCACCTCAAAATTAATATCCGCTATTAATTTCTCAAACATCGAATAAGCTTCATTTTTATACTCTACCAACGGATCAAGCTGTCCATATCCCCGCAAGTTAATTCCCTCGCGCAAATCTTCAATTGCCGTCAGATGGTCCATCCAAAATTTATCAATTGTTGAAAGAACCACGGTACGAATGACATCTCCCCAAATTTCTTTACCGAATTTTTTCTCCCTAACGTTATATTGTTTATCAATAATTTGATTTAAAAAGTTGATAATTTTTTCCTGATCTTTTGATTCGATCATTTTTGTTAATTCCTTTTCTTCAAACGGGATCATCATATTCAATTCCTGAATCAGTTTTCCTTTATCTTCATCAGTTAATTGGTCAACGTTCATCATGTAATTATTTACCAAAACAGATATCTCCTCTCTAAAAATATCAGAAATAGTTTCCTTAAAATCAGCATTATTTTTACTGCCAAAAAGCATTTTTTTTCGCAGTTCGTAAACAATAGTCCTTTGTTTATTTAAAACATCATCAAAATCAACTAAATGTTTTCTGATATCAAAGTTGAAGCCTTCAACTTTCACTTGGGCCTGCTCGATGGCCTTGGTCACCATTGAATGGGTCAGGGGTTGATCTTCCGGAAAATTTAAAAAGGTCATCATTTTAGATATCTGTTCTCCGCCGAAAATTCTCATTAAGTCATCTTCAAGGGAAACAAAAAATCTTGATTTGCCGGGATCACCCTGACGGCCGGAGCGGCCTCGTAGTTGATTATCGATTCTTCGGGACTCGTGTTTTTCCGTTCCAAGAACGTAAAGCCCCCCCAGTCCAACAACTTCATCATGACTTTTTTGCCATTTTTTAATTTCTTCATTTTTGATCTTTGATCTTTGATCTTTGATGTTGCTTGGCGGGCTTCCCCCAAGCACGATATCAACTCCTCGTCCGGCCATGTTAGTGGCAACAGTGACGGCTCCTTTAACACCTGCGCTAGCAATTATCTTGGCTTCTTGCTCATGATTTTTGGCATTCAGTAATTGATGGGGCACTCCTTTATCTTTCAAAAGCGAAGATAAATACTCGTTTCTTTCGATCGATGTGGTTCCGACTAAGACCGGCCGGCCCATCTTGAAGTTATTGGCTATCTCTTCAACTACAGCGTCAAATTTTCCCTTTTCTGTTTTATATATCATATCCGGCTCGTCGTTACGCATCAAAGACATGTGGGTAGGAATTGAAATGACATCGGTGTTATAAATTTTATGAAACTCTTCTGCTTCGGTCGTGGCCGTTCCTGTCATTCCGGCTAATTTTTTATACATTCTAAAATAATTCTGTAAGGAGACAGTGGCCAGAGTTTTTGATTCTCTTTGGATCGTGACACCTTCTTTAGCTTCAATTGCCTGATGTAAACCTTCAGAAAATCGTCTTCCCTGTAACAGTCGGCCGGTAAATTCGTCAACAATGATCACTTCGTTATCTTTAACAATATAATCTTTATCCAATTTAAAAAGGGTATTGGCTTTAAGAGCCGCCTCAATGTGAAACAAAGTATCAAAATCTTTTTCATAAATATTGGAAACATTTAAAATTTCTTCAATTTTTTTAATTCCCGAATCGGTCAAATTAGCCGTCCTTAATTTTTCGTCGATCACATAATCTGCTTTTTCCTTAAGCTGGTTGATGATCTTTGGATAAAGATAATATTTTGAAGTATCTTCTTCATTAGGGGCTGAGATTATATGCGGAGTCCTCGCCTCATCGATCAGTACCGAGTCTGCTTCATCAATAATGGCGTAGTGATATTTTCTTTGGACTGTGTCATCTGGATTAGCGGCCATATTGTCCCGCAGATAATCAAATCCAAATTCGCTGTTAATACCATAGGTAATATCAGCTTGATATGCTTCTTTGCGGGTAACCGGTTTAAGATGCTCCAGGCGCCAATCAAGCGCGTCTTTATCAGTATAGGTTAGATCAAATAAGTAGGATCTGTCAGAGATCATCGCCGCTGTCGTTAATCCTAAAAAATTAAATACCATTCCCATCCATCCACAGTCTCGTCTGGCCAAATAATCATTTACCGTGACCAAATGGGCGCCTTCTCCGGACAGTGCATTCAAATATAAAGCCGGAACCGAAGAAAGGGTTTTTCCTTCACCGGTTTTTTGTTCGGCAATCTTTCCTTCATGAAGGGCTAAGGCTGCAACAAGTTGGACATCAAAATGGCGTTGTCCCAAGGTCCGACGGGCTGCCTCACGAGATAAGGCAAAAGCCCAAGGCAGGATTTCATTGGTCTTGCTTTCATCGGCTTGAATAGTTTTTTGAAGTTTTCTTGTTTCCGTTACAAATTGACTGTCCTTTAAAATTCTTGTCTTATCTTCAAGCCTATTTATCTCCTCGACTTTTTTTTGCAATCGGTTGATTTCTTTTTGATTATAATCAAAAAAGTTTTTAAATATGTTGAACATTATTTTATAAAGTATTCCTGAGGTATTACCAAGATCTTGTACGCTGAATATTCATTGTTTTTCTCTGTCCCTGTTTTTTTAACAACAAAATGAACCGTGTCGCCTTCCTTTAATTTACTAAAACCAATTGTTTCCTTTAATAAGGTTTTAATATTGATCATATATTGTTTAGTGCTCGTCTCAATGTCCAAGCTATATGTATTTTTGTCACTTGCTAATACTTTTATATTAAAATTTTCCTTGTTAATTTCGGTTATTTTCCCGGACTCAACTAAAAAATTTTCATCAATTAAAACGACATTGGCCGTGATTATATTATCCGCAACAACTCCACTGACTATTGCGTAATCATTTTTTTCTATGTCTTCACTTTTTATTTCTTTTTTTGTTGTCCCGAGCACTTTAAAAACCTTGGTCAACGTATCGTCAAATTTTACCTGATTTACTCCTTCTTTATTATCAAGTTTCATTGTATTTCCGTCAATATTTAAAACAAAACCTGAGATAGCTTTGTTATTTTGCTTTCTAATTTCAGAGACTTTGTTGGCAATTTTATCTTTTAATTGCTGGATGTCTTTGTCGACCACAACTGTAGGAGATGACGAGGCAGTTATCGATGGTGTTTGCCCCACCACGATAGAACTAGTTAATAAACAATAGAACAACGAAATAATGAAACAATTTTTTAAATTTTTAATCATAGTTCGCTATCAATAAAGTAAACTTTTATAGACTTTTCCTGTGGCCTAAATTGTTTTTCTTTCGGATAAACCACAATTTTGATGGAATTTTCACCCAATGCCAACGGAAATTCCTGATCAAATTTTCCCTGAGTATTCTTGAATATAAGATCTTTAATTGGGGATTGAATGATAATTAAGGAATCTTTGGCAGCCGTACCTTTAAAACGAATCAAATCTTTTTCAAAGATCGCATTATCAGCCGGCTCAGATAATTCTAAAGGCTGCATCTCGATACCGGTTAAATTTACTGAAAGCACTTTTTCTTTAGGGGGCGCAATCACTTTATTTTTTGAAAGCTCTATATCCTTGCTTTTTAAAGAAATAAAAACCGCGACGACCCCTCCAAAGAGTAAACCTAAAAAAATTGCGATTATTGTTTCTTTTTTCATATATCAATATTCTCTTTTAAAACTTCCGGTATCATTTCAATGATATTACCTACATTATACCAGTATCCCTTCGATTGAAAAAGCTTTTCCCCAGTTTTCTTTAATAAAATTGAGGCAATAACAGCTGAATTCAAGGCTGAATTATTTGCAGATAATGCGGTTGTCAAACCTGCCAGAATGTCACCCGTGCCGCCTTTAGTTAAGCCCGAATTACCCCCTTCAACTAAATATACCTCATTTCCATCAGAGATAATATCAACAATTGCTTTTAACAAAATAATTACCTTATATTTTTTTGCCGTTTCCTTGACAATCTTTTCTTTTTCTATCAAGATTTTATCAAAAATTGAAATTCCAAAAAGCTTTTCAAACTCTTTTTGGTGTGGGGTAATAATTGCTGGTTTCTTCAATTTTAATAGCCATTCTTTATCCATCATTTGCAACGTCCCAGCATCAAAAACGTATTGCTTTTCAGGAAAGTTGTTTATCAAATAAAAAGTTAATTCTCTTGTATACTCTGCTTCATTTTTGATTTTTAATATGTTATTTTGATTTTTGATCTTTAATTTTTGATCTTCCCGTAACATTCCCGGTCCGACCAATATTGCCTGATCCTCCCTAGCATAATCAAATAAGCTTTCTTTTGGAACTACTATCCCGTTGTGAAATTTTTTCTTTAAGGATAAAAATATTTCCTGATTTTCTCTAGTTGATGAATAGTGGACCATGTCACAAAAATGGGAAGCCACTTCGGCCGCCCAAAGTGAAGCGGAATGAAACAGGGATGAGCCACCGATGATCAAGACCCGTCCGTTCTGACCTTTATGAGAGTTAGATTTAGGTAAGGTAAGTTTGTTAAAAAATTTTTTAACTGATTTTGTGTCCGAGGTTTTAATAAGCATAATGTATAATTTTACATTATGCCCCTAACTCATGTCCAACTTAGAAAAAAATTCGCTGAATTTTGGAAAAAAAATAATCACGAGGAAATTCCGGCTTATCCTTTGATTCCGAACGATTCAACTACCCTTTTTACAGGGTCAGGAATGCAGCAACTGGTACCCAATCTTTTAGGTGTCCCTCACCCGTTGGGTAAAAAATTATATAACATACAGCCTTGTTTTAGAGCTCAGGATATTGAAGAGGTTGGAGATAATCGTCACACAACTTTTTTTGAAATGATGGGGAATTGGAGCTTGGGTGATTATTTTAAAAAGGAACAGCTGACCTGGTTTTGGAAATTTTTGACCGAAGAAATTAAACTTCCCAAAGAAAAACTTTACGTAACTGTATTTGCCGGAGATAAAAAAAACGATCTTCCGCCTGACGAAGAATCAATTAAGATCTGGAAAGAACTTGGAATACCTGATAGCAAAATTCTTAAATACGGTCCGGAAAAAAACTGGTGGTCCCGGGCTGGGATCCCTGATAATATGCCAGCCGGCGAACCTGGCGGACCCGATTCGGAAGTTTTTTATGAATTTGCTCAAGTCCCCCATGACAAAAAATTTGGAGAAAAATGTCATCCAAACTGTGATTGCGGCCGGTTTTTGGAAATCGGCAATTCCGTCTTTATGCAATATAAAAAAAACGGCGATGGAACTTTT
>Ga0208373_1002605_pt1 | contig 19504 bp, 18 predicted proteins | sample RifOxyC2_FD_184036 | JGI IMG/M metagenome (GOLD analysis project Ga0208373, IMG submission 184036) | Soil microbial communities from Rifle, Colorado - Rifle Oxygen_injection C2 (SPAdes) | ecosystem: Environmental > Terrestrial > Deep subsurface > Rock core/Sediment | place: Rifle, Colorado... | reverse complement strand
TCGTAGAGATTATCACCGCCGTCCCCATTATCAGCCGGTGGAGGTGGATATCCTAAAAAATTAACTTCGAAATTATAAGCCGAGTCTGCAGCTACGGCAACCTGAATTGCATTTTCATCTGCACTGAGTAAAAGATTATAGTTTGGGGCTTCACTTCCAGTCAAATCATAATGGATTCTAAATTTATTCTCCGGACTTACAATACTTTTTTGTTTGATCGGACGCTCCAACAGGCTTTTTAATAATTGCTTTTGTTGCTCCGGGTAGTTGTCAATGTTCCTGATCAACTGGTTAACTATTCCAAATGTGCATTTAATATTTTCTGAACTTTCAACCGAATTATCCTGTGTATTATGAATTTCCATAAAAGCATTGTAAAGAGAATCGAGTTGCTCTTTTTTATACTCCTGTGAATATGCAACAGCAGTAAAAAAAGTTAAATATATAAGTATCTGAATTACTCTCATCCTTTTATCCTTTTAATCGTAACGCAGCTTTTGTCTGTATTGGTATAAACTATGTGATAATTTTTCGAAGTCATATTTTTTACAAAAAAACTTCCAATAAAAGATTTATCCGCTATCTCAGTGAATGCTATATTTCTTCCCTTATTAATAAATTCCAGCCTGTTCACAACTTTCTTTTCAGGAAGATAAACACAAAGTTTTTTAAGTCCGTTAAATCTTGTTTCACCAAAAAATATATTATTTTTTGAAGTTATCCTAAAACCAGCCTTGCTTTCCTTGCCTTTAATGAAAGAGGAAAAAGAGCCGGAAGTAACCACGGCAGAATTGCTTACAGTTGATGTAAAGAAACTAATCGAAACATCTTTTTCCATATTAAGCAAATCACCAGTATAAGTATTAATTCTGAGGCTGTCTATAAAGGGAATTGTTATGACACTCTCCTTCCCTTCGGATGAGTTAGCGAGACGTTTTTTTTCAAGCGAAACATTTTGCCCTGCATTCTGCCAATAGTATACAACCAGTTCATCGCGAATTCCTATCGAGGCGTCATAAAATCGCCCGGTGTCAATTAATTGTTCAAAAAAATTAAATCTTAAATCCTTATAACTGAAAGCACCCAAAAATAAAGAGTTGTTATTTGTATAAACTATATAAATTAAATACTCGCTGTCGTTTATTCTTCCGAGCTTCAAATCTTTTATGGGTCCCGGGGAATATAGAGCAGTCTTTTCAATTTTGTTTGAGTTAAAATCCGCTTTAATTATTTCGATAAGCTTTTTGTCAAAAGAATAGCAAATATAATTTTTCAATCCTGAATTTAGATTTTCAGAAATAATCCTGTCGTGATTCTCATGTAACTGAAATGAAAAGAAATTAGCCGGAATTCCCCCGCTGTTCCTGAGAACGAATTTTATTTTCTTATCATATTCATCTATAAAACAGAAATCCGTTATACCGTTGTTTTCATTATCAAAAAAAGAAAGAGCATTTGGCTTTGCACCTAACGAGATATCAACAACTTCGGCAAATGAGGAAAAATTGGTAACTGTATGAATACTTCCATCTGTGCTTAATGCCGCTATCCCGTTTATAAACCTGCTGTAATATGGAGTTATATCCGTGAGTCCTTGCCGTTGCAAATAAATTATTTCAGGATAAAACTCAAATTCGTTCTTAGAAAAAAGGACTGAAACAAGCGAATGCTCAAAGTTCAGGTAAGCGAGATCTATCTTTCCGTCTTTGTTAAAATCTCCGATGATATATTTATCTACTTTATAGCGGGTTTCAATTTTACTTGTGTTTTCGTAGGAAGATCTGAAATCGCCATACCATATATAAAATGATTTGCCCGAAGCGAAAAGCAGGTCTTCATAAGAATCAAGATTTATATCAAAAGATTTAAGATTGATAATTCTTTCCGGGAAAGGAATAGAACGAACTTTCCTGAACTGTCCCTTACTGTTGTTATAAAGAAATTCAAACCGGCGCCTGATTATATCATAAGCAGCAATATCAGGGGAGCCATCATTATTAAGATCGCATAAAACAGAATGTGAGAAAGCAGTTCCTTCAATAATTTTCTTTTCAACCAACTCATTTTTATCCTGGTAAATTATTGAAAGACCATTGAATGCACTCCCGGAGACAAGTATCTCATTCCTTCCTTTTCCATCAATATCGGCAATACTTAAATAGTCGGGATAAGAATCAAACTCAATCGATCTTAAAAGATTAGGTTTACCGTTAGAATTTAATTCATAAACACCTGCCTGCATTTTCCTACGGCTGGAAAAGAAATACCCTGAACCGCGCCTGCTTTGTAAAGGCTGAACTGATGTTATTTCGAGAGGGACCCGGAATGATTTTTTATATTTAAGTATTCCCTGCTCTTCACCTTTAATTACTCCAACTTCTTTTTTTGCCGGGTTGAACAAAATAAAATCGGAGTAGGCGTCACTATTAAAATTTACAGTCAGGAAATTCGTAAAACCGGAGTCGGCTTTATAATAATTATATTTACAAAAACCATTGATTGGTATTTGTGAAAATACGCTTTGTGAAAAGAGAAAAAAGATAAGTAGCGGCTTAACCCCGTTTAATTCTTTCTTTAAGTCTTGCTTCTCTTCTCTGAAGAGCTTCTTCATATCTTCGTTTTTCGTCATCTGATTCCGGCACAGCTTCAATTGCTTTAACAGGTTTACCTTCATTATCAACGGAAACAAAAGTAAGGTAAGCCGTATTTGTGTGCACCCTCTTTCCTTCATTAAAATTTTCAGCATAAACTTTCACCCCGATCTCCATTGAAGTAGTAAACACCCTGTTAACCGAACCTGACAGAGTAACGGCTTCTCCGACTTTTATTGGATGATGAAAATCTATTTTATCAACAGATGCAGTTACACAAATCCTCTGGTTATGTTTTGATGCACAAAGTGCCGCACATATATCTATCCAGTGCATCAGCTGCCCGCCAAGTAAATTCCCAAGCTGATTTGTATGGTGCGGTAAAACCAGCTCGGTCATTATAATCAGGGATTCATTTACTTTTTTAGATTGAAGCATTACCTGGATGCAGACAGTTTATTCTCGAGAGAGGATTTTAATTCCAGGATCTCGTTTTTGTTGGAATCTTCGGGATAACGCTGGAGAAATTTTGATATTTCCGTGAGGGCTTCCGAATCCTGGTCTCTCTGAATCAACAATTTTATTTTGTTGTACATAGCCATAGGTGCATATTTTGTATCATGATATACTTCAACAACATCGTTATAATAATTCAAAGCTGCCGTATAATATTCGAGCTTTTCATAAATCCCCGCAATTGTTAATTCTTTATAAGCCAGTTTCTCATTAAGTTCGGTTATTTTTCTTTCAGCTTCGGTAACTCTTTCATTCGACGGGAAAAAATCTATAAAAGCCTGGTATTCCTCCACTGCTTTCCTGGTATATTTCTGATCGAGCGAGTAGTTGGGAGATAACTCGTAATAACATTCTGCCAGCATAAACTGGGCATCCGGTACAAACCCGCTTGCAGGCATGTTTTTAACAAGTTTGCTGAACTCGTAAGCTGCAAGTATATACTCATCTCTCCTAAACCTGGTTTGACCAAGATAATATTGTGCATCATCAACTACTGCATTGCCGGGATATTGAAGCACTATAGCCTGAAACTCATTGACGGCTTCTTCATAATCTTCATCTTCATAAATTTTGATAGCATAAGCCAGTCTTTCTTCGGCAGGCAGGTTAATTGTATCAACAGAAGAGGAACACCCTGCAAAGATTCCCGCAATAATAAGTGCATAAAAGAAATATTTCATAATCCAATAAAAAATAAGATTTTAGGTTGTAATAATAACTATTTTACCAGAGGCTTCAAAGGTATTTAAAATTATTTGCTCCTTACAGTAAAGAACAAAATAACAGCAAGTGCCGCTGCACCTACTGCAACTATTGGTTCAAAGAGACTCGATAAGAAGGGTTCGGAAGGTACTTCTCCTTTTGTAAATGGAAAGGATTCGTTCTCAACATTTTGAATGTCATCAAATTTTATTGTGTCATTATATGAATAGCTGAAGTCTTGAAAAACTGTACTGCTGCCTTCAATTGCATAACTACCATCCAGGAATAAATTTCTTTGTAAACAATATTCCCCGAAGAAACCGTCTCTGAATATTTCACCGTAAGTTACAGTAGCATTATTTACAACATAATTAATATTTAATGATCCGTCGCTTTCTACATTCGAAACTTTTTTCTCAAAAGAAAAGATTTTTGCAAGCACTTTGTTATTAAAAACCGAGTAATTTTCTCCAAGGTTTAAATCAAGTTTAAATGATTCCTCAGGTAGAGGAACTTCAGAAATAAAATCTGTAACTGAGGAATCAACCATTATATAAAATATATCCAGATTAGTATCGGGTTGTTGTGCATATAGATCGGCAAATAAAAAAAATATTACAACCGTAAAGTACCTTAGTCCTCTGATGATTTCAGGCATATATACCGCGTATCTTAAGAGTTCTTGCAACTTTATCAATAGCAAGAATATAAGCTCCGATTCTTAAAGGTACATCATACTTTGCTGCAGTTTTATAAACATTCACAAATGCTTCATGCATCATTCTCTCAAGCCTGGTATTAACCCTGTTCAAGGTCCAGAAAAACCCCATCCTGTCCTGCACCCATTCAAAATAAGATACTGTAACTCCTCCTGCATTTGCCAGTATATCCGGTATAACGAGAATACCTTTTTCCTGTAATATTGGGTCTGCTTTTGCAGTTGTCGGACCATTAGCTCCTTCGGCTATTATCTTACACTTTAGGCGTCCCGCATTTTTTGATCTGATCTGATCTTCCTTTGCTGCCGGGACAAGTAAATCACACTCAAGCTCAAGTAATTCTTCATTCGAGATAACTTCAGCATTAGGAAATTTTGCCAGAGATTTGTTTTTCTCTACATAGTCTATTACTTCCGGCAGATTAAATCCTTTGGAATTATAAATTGCCCCGTTCACATCGCTCAATCCAATAACCTTTACTCCCTGCTCATAAAGTAATTGTGCTGCAACAGAGCCAACATTTCCGAATCCTTGTACAACTGCAACAGCATCATTCGATTTAATTCCAAGCTTCTGCAATGCAGCTGTCGAAACAATCATTACACCGCGTCCGGTTGCTTCCCTTCTTCCCTGGGAACCTCCAAGAATCATAGGCTTTCCTGTAACAACACCGGTTACAGTTCTTTTAGAGTGCATACTATAAGTATCCATTATCCAAGCCATGGTCTGTTCGTTCGTATTCATGTCGGGAGCGGGAATATCTCTCTCAGGACCAAAAACGTCAAGCAGGTTAGCTGTAAATCTTCTTGTCAATCTTTCCAGTTCGTGCAGGCTGAGTTTAGCGGGGTCACACTTTATTCCACCTTTAGCACCACCGAAAGGTATATTTACAATTGCACATTTCCATGTCATCCAGGCTGCAAGAGCTTTCATTTCATCAAGTGAAACGTCGGGAGCGTACCTTATGCCCCCTTTTGACGGACCAAGTATATCGTTATGAATAACCCGGTAGCCTTCAAAAACATCTATACTTCCATCATCCATTATAATTGGTACCGAAGTTATTACTTGCTTAACCGGCGATTTGAGATAATTATATATTCCTTCATCAAGACCAAGCTTATTAGCCGCGGTATCAAAACGCTCCATCATAGATTCAAAAGGGTTCTCCTTGTTCATTATTGGAGCCGGTTCTTTGTAATTGACCTGACTATACATAAAGTCTTCCTTCTTTCATTTTTTTGTTTCGGATTTTTATTTTTAATTTGATTATAGCTTTGACACGAGAAAAGCTTAAAGGTTCAGAATTGAAAAAAGTAGTTGAAATCATATAAGATTAATTTTCAAAATCATCAACAAAACCAAAATAAATTTTCATCATTCATCAAAGAGAAAACATTAATATTAAATTATCGAAATTATCTTCTCCCTGCCGCAATTTCCTGGAGTCTTTTTATTCTTTCTTCTACAGGGGGATGAGTTGAAAATAATCTGGTTACACCTTCCCCCTTTAATGGATTAACAATAAACATATGAGCAGATGCAGGCTGCACATTGTTTACCCCTTTTATTTGGTTAGCTCTCGATATTTTCCCCAAAGCAGATGCTAAAGCCATTGGGTTATTACAGATTTTTGCGCCCCCTTCGTCGGCAGCAAACTCCCGCGATCTTGATATGGCTAATTGTATTAATGTTGCAGCAATAGGCGCCAGAATAAGCATCAGTAAAGATGCTATGCCGCTTCCCGCATCATCATCATCCCTGCCACGCCCGAACATCAAAGCCCAGCCAGCCATCTGCGCTATATAGGTTATGGTACCGACTAAAGTAGCAGCTATGGTACCTGTTAAAATGTCCCTGTGTTTTACATGAGCAAGTTCATGCGAAATAACTCCGGCTAATTCTTCATTATTCAATCCCTGGAGTATTCCTGTAGTTGCAGCAACAGCAGCATTCTGAGGATTTCTTCCCGTTGCAAATGCATTGGGAGTAGGATCATTAATAATATAAACTCTCGGCATCGGAAGATTTGCATTCTTACTTAATTCTTCCACAAGCTTATAAAATTTAGGTGCTGTTTCCAAAGTAACTTCTTTCGCCCTGTACATAGCAAGAACAATTTTATCGGAAAACCAGTAACTTCCAAAATTCATTATTAAAGCAAACACAAAAGCAATGGTCATTCCGGATCTTCCTCCAAGCAGGTAACCTACAAAGAGAAACAGAACCATCATTAATGTCATTAGAAATACTGTCTTAAGCACATTCATTTTTTTAAACCCGTGTAATTTAATGATTCAAAATTACGTAAAGAGTTATGCAGAGGCAAGGTGAAGCGGAATGTAGAATGAAGAATGTATAATTTAGAATGCAAAGAGTGTTCGAATCGTTCTAAATCTATTAGACATATTCAAAAATTGTTCATTTTACATTCTAAATTCTACATTGTTTAAGGTCTTGCCTTTATTTTGTAATATGGTTAAATAAGGAACGAAATTTTGAGGAATTTATGAAGAAACATTTGCTGCTGTTAATAATAATATTTTTAACGACATTAAATATTAAAGCCCAAAATACATACGATTTTATGAGACTCGATATGAGTGCAAGAGCAGGAGCCCTGGCTGGCAGTTTTGTTTCTAATAATGATGACCCGGATGTAATATTTTATAATCCGGCGGGAATGCAATTATTAGCTGATAATCCTGTTTCTTTCTCTTTTGTAAAACACTTACTGGATATTAACCTCGCCAGTCTTTCCTACTCAACAGAATTTGAAGACATTGGAAGATTTGGAGCAGCAGTTAAATATATTAATTACGGCACTTTCAAAGGAGCAGATGAAAACGGAAGCCCGACGAGCGATTTCAGCGCAGGTGAAGTTGCTTTTATTTTAGGCTATGCAAACCAGCTCGATGAAAATTTCTATTATGGCTCCAATGTAAAATTTATTTATTCGGGTATAGAAAAATATTCATCATCGGCAATAGCATTTGATGTTGGATTACATTATGCCGTTCCTTCACAGCAAATCAATATCGGTTTTTCAATTTTAAATATCGGGACACAATTATCTTCTTATATCAGCACAAAAGAAGAACTGCCTCTCGATTTTGTAATCGGTATTTCAAAAAAACTTGAGTATCTCCCTGTTCGTTTGTCTCTTGATTTTCACAAGCTCAATGAAGAGAGAGATGATTTTGTTGAAAAACTAAAAGCATTTACTGTCGGTGCAGAATTTACACTAAGTAAAACTTTGCGGCTGAGATTCGGTTATGATAATGAAAAAAGGACAGAGTTAAAGATAGGATCTTTTGCAGGAATAGCCGGATTTAATGTGGGTCTCGGTGCGCTTATTTCTGAGTACAGGTTTGATTACGGCTTCTCTTCTATGGGTCCAATCGGTGATCTGCATAGAATTAGCATTTCGACAACACTTTAAAAGTTGTCATTCCGAACTTTGTTTCGGAATCTACATATTATTGGGAGATGCTGAAACCTAGCCGGCAGGCAGACAAGTTCAGCATGACAAATGAAAGGATTCACTTCTTAAAAGGTTTCTCAATATATCCTTCAGCAAGCTTGTGAGAATTTGCGTATTCATTCATATCAAGAACCTTTTTATAATTTAAGATTGCTGCATCTCTTTTATTCCACAGATCATTTATCATTCCCATATACAAAACTGCATTAACCTGGAAACCCGATTCTTCATCTTCTTCATCTATCTGTTTAGAAATTTTTGCACAATCACTAAAGTAAATCATTGATGAATCCAGTTTGTTTGTATTGAAGTACTGGAAAGCAACATAATAATCAGCTTCTCTTTTTGTTTTGGGAACATTGTAGCCGGTAAGACCCGCTTTACCTTTGTCAATTATATTCTGAAAAGTTAATGATGCTGCAAAATAATCTCCCTTCTTTGCTGCAATTCTTCCCTTCCATCTCTGGAAAACCGGGTTGTCTGGAAACTCTTTAGTCAGCATATCTGCATACTCTTCAGCTTTGTAAGGATTGTTTTCATTACTGTAATAAAGAGTCATCAGGAAATACTGTGCTTCGTACTTCGCATATTTGCCTTTAAAAGCAGTGTTGTTAAGCTGCTCAATCCCCCTCTCTTTATCTCCCGAAGGAAAGAACAACATTAACGGTTTTATCATGGGATATTCCTCCGGAATTACAGCCGCATAATAATTATAAATTCCAAAACCGAGCTGAACATCTACATTATTTGGATCAAGATTAGCGGCGTGTTCAACAATAGGCAATGCTTCTCTTCCATCATCGGCAGCTTTAAGCCAGCTATCCCTGTTGGCTCTAAGTCTGCCCCGGAAACCTATGGCTCCTCCCTTGAAGAAGAGAGCATCTACATTTTGAGATTTTTTTTTAAGAAGCTCATCACATTGAAAAATTACATCTTCAAGTTTTTGGAAAAAGATTTCGTCACGCTCTTCGGAATCAAGATCGAGAAGAATCTTCCACCAGTCTATCATTGCAAGGAAAAATCTGCCTGAAGGGTGGTTCGGGTAATCCGCAATCAGCTTGCGAAAAGTTTTTTCTGCCTCGGGAAATTTTATGTTGTAGATTTGCTTAATACCGGAAGTGACAAGCGAATCAAATTTGGCATCCTGTGCTTTGATTTCACTTACAAATAAAAAGATAATCAATATTAGATACTGAAAGTGTCTTGCCATTTTTTGTATAAACCGTTAAAACGGTTATTCTATTTATTTGAGTTCATTAACCCCTGACTTAAGTCAGGGGTTAGCGTAAAAAAAAACTTTAGTAACCGTTTTAACGGTTTTCTTTTTTTAATTCTACTTCTCTCTACCTAAAATAAAAAACGGAGAATAAAAATTCTCCGCTTTAATACTTCCAACATTTATGTTTCTTTATAAAACTCTTAACCCCTGAATCGGCTGAAGCTTGTAATCGAAATGAACAGTATAATAATTGTGACCTATAACAGGAGGATCTATACTTTTTATCCAGACCTTAACATAATAGCCTTCCTGGGTTTCAAGCAGATAAACATTACCATTCTCAACGAGTAAAATTGTTTCATCTGCTTCAGGCAAATCTGTTTCATCAAAAGCCGATTGACCCGACCCTAAAAGTTTCATCCTGGTTAGCTTAAAATTTTCTCCAAAGACTTTGGGAGAATAAAAATAAGGCGCTTCGCGGGTTTCTTCCATGTGTAAATCAATAAGTGGAGCATTTCCCTGTGTATAAGCATACGGATTACCTACACCTGTTGAAATATTCCAGCCAAAACCGCTCATCGTAGAACTATTTGGTACATAGGAATCAATAACACCATCAATGTTATAATAAATGCCGGCATAAATTTCCGTTTCAAGTGAATCGCTTTTAGTTCCGTTATTTAGTTCGGCAAGAACAAAAGTCTTAAATCGTTTTCCCCTTTGCAAAGGATTAATTGCATGAGTTTTTATTGCTTTATCCAACGCCTGTTCCTGGAATGTAGACGGATTATCGTCACTATCCAATTCGACTGTAATAATTCTGTATCCTTTAAAATCAGAGACATTTTCGTCGGGAGATGCCGTCCAGCTAAAAGTTACTTTCGAATCACCGCCTGCCTCAGCTTCTACTTTAAAGCTTAAAGAGCCGGGAGCGTCAACCGAAGTTGGTGACGGAATATCAGAATTATCATTGTCCGTGCTGCAATCACCACCCATAAATGTATAAGAAGCTAAGAGGATTATTAAATTAAATAAAAGCAGCTTAAATTTTTTTTGTATCATTTTTATTTCCTTCGTTTTCTTATATATAAGAAATTAAATCTCTTTATTAAATTATTGTAATAACAGGATTTTATCCAAGCCAATTAATCCGTATCAAATTAAAGCTTAAGTTTATCATCCATATATTTCGATATGCTGTCAATCGAAATTCTTATCTGTTCCATTGAATCTCGCTCTCTTATTGTAACTGTTTTATCTTCGAGAGTTTGGGTATCAACAGTAACGCAATATGGTGTGCCGGCTTCATCCTGTCTCCTGTATCTTCTTCCGATCGCTCCTTTGTCATCGTAAAAAACTTTAAAGTTTCTTCTGAGTTCTTTCTCGATTTCTCTCGCTATTTCCGGCATACCGTCTTTGTTAACCAAAGGAAGAATAGCAACTTTAATCGATGCAAGCCTAGGATGAAATCTTAAAACTGATCGCGTTTCATTATTCACAACTTCTTCATAATAAGAATCTATCAGGAAAGCCATAAACGATCTGCTGGCTCCAGCCGATGTTTCTATTATAAATGGAATAAATTTTTCTTTCGATTCATCATCAAAATATTTTAATGATTTACCGGAGAACTCCTCATGCCGGTTCAAATCAAAGTTTGTCCTGTTGTGTATTCCCTCGATTTCACCCCAGCCAAAAGGAAATTCGTATTCAATATCTGTTGCATCTTTTGCATAATGAGCAAGCTTTTCTTTAGGATGATCGTGATATCGCAGCTTGCTTTCTGTCATACCGAGATTCTTAAACCATTGAAGCCTTTCAGCTTTCCAGTAGTCGTACCATTTTTTATCATCTGCAGGCTTGATAAAGAACTGCATTTCCATTTGTTCGAACTCGCGTGTTCGGAAAAGAAAATTCTTTGTATTAATTTCATTACGGAAAGCTTTTCCAATCTGTGCAATACCGAAAGGAAGCTTTTGTCTTGCGGAACTCTGTACATTCAGAAAGTTAACATATATTCCCTGGGCAGTTTCAGGTCTTAAATAAACAACAGCACCGCTGTCTTCAACAGGACCGATAAATGTTTTAAACATCAAATTAAATTTACGGGCTGTGGTAAATGTATTTTTATTTCCGCACTGGGGACAATTAATTTCCTGCATCAGTCTTGCACCCAACTCCTGATCTTCAAGAACAGCACTAAAAGGATCTTCTGTCTGAAGCGCCTGGCTATATTTTTCAGTCAATAAAGAATCACCGGTAACTGAGTTTTTCAAATCTTCAAGAGCTTTTGTTCTCTTTTTTTCATTTATCATTTCGGAAAGAACATCAACCCTGAAACGCGCTTTACATTGTTTGCAGTCAACCATCGGATCGGTGAAATTTTCTACGTGCCCCGATGCTTCCCAGACTTTCGGGTGCATAAGAATCGAAGCATCCAATCCTTCAATATTATCACGGTAGGTCATCGTTTTCCACCACTCTTCTTTAATATTGCGAAGAAGCTCGACACCCAAAGGACCGTAATCCCAGCATCCGTTTAATCCCCCATAAATTTCACTGGATTGGAAAACAAATCCCCTTCTTTTGGCGAGAGATACAATTTTGTCTAATAGCTCTGACCTGCCTGACGGCAAGGCAGGACGGTTATTCGCTTTCTTTTCTATGACACACTCCAAAAAAATTTTTATAAACCGGTTCAAATATAATAAAATGAGGCAAAATTATGTGATCCGGGTTTAGAGGTTAAAAAAAAGAAGTTATATTTAAGACAGTAAAATTAATTTTTAAAGGGGAATTATGTTAAAACAACTGATACCGAAAGAAGAAAAATATTTCGAAGATTTCAAAGAGATGATCTATCACATCTCCGAGATGGCAAAATATACAAACCAGTTTTTTTCTTCCGATGTAATTGATCAAAGCCTGCTATTAAAAATTAAACCTCTTGAACAAAGATGTGATGAGCTTTCTTCAAAAATATTTAAACGGCTGAACAAAACATTCATTACACCTTTTGACAGGGAAGATATTTTTGCGCTTGTAAAACGGCTATCTGCAATAAGCGATAATCTTCTGGGAGCCACAAACAGGGTAGAGACATTCAATATAAAGGAAAAGATAAAATACACGGATAAAATCTCTGCGATAATTCTTCAGCAGATTAGTGAGCTTGGATGTGCAATACAGGATATTAAAGCAAGAAGAATTAATGAATGCAAAGCTGTTAATGATCTTGAATCGGAAGCAGATAAAATTTATCAGCAGGCAAACAAAGAATTATTCGAGAATGAAAAAGATGCCATAAAACTGATCAAGGAAAAAGAAATTCTCGATATCCTGGAAAAAACCTGCGACAAGTGTCAATCAGCCGCCAACATAATTCTCTCAATCTTCATCAAAAACAATTAAGCTGAATGATATTTGCAATTCTGATTATCGTCCTCGCACTTGTCTTCGATCTTTATAATGGAATGAATGATGCAGCCAATTCTATTGCAACTGTTGTTTCTACGCGTGTGCTGTCACCTTTCCAGGCTGTTTTATGGGCAGCGTTTTTTAATTTTGTTGCGGCATTTTTCTTCGGAGTAAACGTTGCCAATACAATAGGTAAAGGTATTGTTGATGTTGCTATTGTAGATAACTTCGTGATTTTTTCAGGACTAATTGGGGCAATAACCTGCACTGCAACTGCAACTCATTACGGCTTACCGATAAGTGTTTCTCATTCAATTATAGGAGGTTACGGCGGGGCTGCTATTGCAAAAGCAGGCTTCAGCTCTATTATAATTTCCGGCTATACAAAAATCCTGATTTTTATTTTTCTCGCTCCCATTATCGCTTTTATTGCAGCAATATTTTTTTCAATAATTACTTTGTGGATTGTCAGGAATAAATCGCATCACAAAGTAGATAAATATTTCAGGAAGCTTCAACTTGTTTCTGCTGCTTTTTATAGTTTAAGCCACGGTGCAAACGATGCACAAAAAACAATGGGAATAATTGCAATAGTTCTTTTTACAAACGGATTACTTGGAAATGTTTTCTATGTGCCCTTCGGTGTTGTCATACTGAGCCATTCTGTTATTGCTTTCGGAACACTCATTGGTGGCTGGAAAGTTATAAGAACACTTGGAATGAGAGTAACAAAGCTTACCCCCTTCGGCGGTTTTAGTGCTGAGACATCTTCCGGCTTAACGATTTCTCTCGCATCAATCTTCGGTATTCCGGTAAGCACCACTCATACTATAACGGGAGCTATAATTGGTGTTGGTTCTATAAAAAGTATTTCCGCTGTAAGATGGGGAGTTGCGAGAAATATTTTATGGGCATGGGTTTTAACAATGCCATTATCAGCTTTGTTTGCAGTTTTAACCTTCTACTTATCAATGTATATCAAAAGTTTTTTTGTGGGTTAGTTCTTTTTACAAGTTCAATTTTTTCCCTTGCATAATTACTTTTACAGATCAACATATTTTTTTATTTTTGTTGAAAATTTCTTGGGTTCTTTTATGAACACACTTTTTTATATAAATCAAAATGGATACTAAAATAATTCTTCCAATAATTACAACACTTATTGGGATAATCCTTGGCTTCATATTAAATGAACTCAGTTATATTTATCGAATTCATAGGGAAGATAAAAGAAAGTTAAAAAAAGTATTATTTAATTTATTAGACTTTTATTATTTATTAAATCACTTAAACGTTGATGATTATATTGAAATATTATTAAAAAAAATCAAAGAAAAATTCTTAAAGTATAATCCTGAACAAAATTTAGAAGATGCCAAACCTATATTTAAATCATTTTTATTGGACAGCATTAAATCTGTTGACTTACCAAAATTTAAAGAATTACAGGTCAGCTATGTAGAGTCAATAAATGAAATTGCGCAGGTAGATCCAGTTTTAGCTTATTCACTATCAGGAAGAACAGATTTGTATAATTTCATCTCCATACACATTGATGAATATTTTAATAATGCTGAAATATTTATTAATTCTAAAGATTCCAACTACGATAGATTAGTAACATATTTTAAACCTAAACAAAAAAAAGATTTATTCAAGGATGCAATAAAAACAGTTTCGAATGATATAAATAACGTATCGAAAAAAATAGGCCTATCTATTAAAAAAGATAGCCAGCGAATTTTAAAAAAGCTGGACAAAAAAATAAGCGATGAAATCCTAAAGAAAATAGATGATTATCTTGATGAATTTGAAAAACAATTTTTAAAATAAAATTGAGAAATAGAATAGATATGAATTTAGAATCAAAAATATCAAATGTGTTAGAGAAACAAGTATATTCTATTTAAATATTAGTTTTTCAAAAATTTAGAGAGCGGAATCGCGTGTAGCTAATTATACTGTGTTCCTACGAATGCGATGATAACAAGCTTTTTATTTTCTTTTGCCCCTCGTTCAACTTTCCGTTTTTGTCTTTAACAACTTCAAGAAGATTTAATGACTGAATAATATAGCTCGTATAAAGCCGTTTATCTTTTTTCTTTAATGCTTTCAAATGTTTTTCAATTGTTTCATAATCTCCCCTTTCTACAGGTCCCGACAATGCCTTGGAAGTGCCTGCATCTTTAATATTATTTATTGTAGAGTTCACAATCGAGTCTATTATATCATTAAAATTTGCTTTCCCTTTTTTACTTAACTGAAACATTTTTTCCGAAGAGTATAAATTTCCTACAAGAAAGTTTGAAGCAAATACTCCCGCAAGATGATAATAAATTTTATTGCCGGGTTTTAATAAGAACGGTTTAAGTCTAAGATCGAGTGCAAGCTTATTTAAAAAATCTTTAACCGCTTTTTCTTCTGCTTCAATAGCGACTGTGCAATCGGAAATATCAACAATTTTGGTTGATGGAAAGGTTTGCATTATGTGGAATGAAGCAACATTGGCTTTCTTTTTCTTGAGTGATTTTAATTCATTTATGTCCAGTGCCCCTGAGACATGAATAAAAAGTGCATTCTTAAAATCTAAATTGGGTTTTGAAAGTGCTTTTGCTGTTTTCTCTATTTGATTATCAGGAACTGTGAGAAAAAAAAATTTGTTTTCTTTCGGTATGGATTTAAGTTTATTGGAATAAAAAGGAATCTTAAATTTCTTCGCAAGCTTACCCGCTGAAGCTTTATTTCTGCTTATTACTGCACCAATATTATAGCCGGCTTTTATTAATGCAGAAGTTAGCGAATGAGCAATCTTGCCTGCACCAATTACTGCTATTTGCGATTTTTTTGTCAACAATTACTACTACTATCCGTAAATAACTGCCGAAAGATAACCAACCACACTGCTAAAATCACCCGTTGTATCGCCTGAATTACACCTGTGGAGAACTTCCGATTTCATTCTGTTTAATTTTGAAGCGGCTTTCATCATTGAAACGATAGTTCCAGCGCCACAGGCTTCGCAGTTTCTTACTTTAAAATCTTTCTGCAGTATTTCATAATCAAAATCGAGAATTCTTTTTTCAACAATCGAATCGAGTTTATCGGCAGTATCTCCTGAATGATAATGAGATAAATCGGAGCTGGCAACAATTACAGTTTTATCATCAATTATCTGAGATAATTTTTCTCCAAGCTCATCTATAAATAATTCTCCCTGGTCTCCCATAACTATCGGAACAATTTTAAAATCCTTTAGCATAACCTGTAGAAAAGGAATTTGTACCTCTATTGCATGTTCCTCCCTGTGTCCTTCTATCCCTTTAAAGATAACACGGCTTTCTTCAGTCAACTTTTCAGTCATATTTTTATTTACTTCAACAACACCGAGAGGAGTTTCATACGCATCTCCTTCGTAAACAGAAATGCCCGGGAAATATTCCCTGTGGCTCGGTGAAATAATTATTACTGTTTCTAAGCTTTTATCTTTTAAAAGATTAAATCCGTAAGCCGCTGTTTTGCCGGAGTAAACAAACCCTGCATGAGGTGAGACAATTCCAAAAATATTATTAAAGGATTTTTTAGAATCTGAAATTGAGAGCAGTGTTTTAACTTCTGATTCAAGCTTATTTCTTGAAGCGGGATAAAAGAGTCCCGCAACTGCCGGTTTCCTAATCATTCTCATTCCCCTTTCTCTTGTTCAGAAAAAATTGTTGCTGTAAAGACTTTTAAATATAATTTATGATCCTGCCAGTAATTTGGCGGCAAGCCTCCTTTTTCGCAAAGGGCAGATAAGAACTGTTCCCTCGTAAAATTATTTGCCTCAGCTACCTGCGGAAGAAGAACAGCATGAGTTATTACGTTTTGAAGAATTAAACCATGTTTACCGACAATAATTTCGTCGTACTCATTTATTTTTTGGGGTTCCGATAATACAGATATCTCGATATCTACTTGTTCCAATTCTTCGGGGGTCAGTGGGAAAAAACGGGGATCCCTGAATGCAGCCTGCTTAGCTGCCTCACATACGGTTTCAAACAAAGTCATTTGTGTTATAATGTAGCCGATACAACCGCGCAACTTGTTCTCTATTTTTAATGTAACAAAAGCACCGAGAGGTAATTTCAGGTTTGGGTTATTGTCATAATCTGGGGAAAATAATTCTGCTTCTTCAAAGAAGAATTTAATTGATTGCCGTGCGGCTGATAACAGCACCTTTTTTTCTTTCTCTGTCAGTTCCATGGTGCCCTCCGTAAGGAGCAATTCTACTTATCGATAGAACAGGTTATGAATCCGGTTTTATCTTTTAATAAAAAGAGTAAATCATCTGCAATAAAGAATGAATCCGGTACAAATACTTTTATTCCCGTATTCAATTCTTCTTCAAAAATAACTTTTCCTGCTTCAATATCAACTGCTCTGAAAATATTTTTCATTTCCCCGCCTGATGGAAGTATTTCATGAAAGCTATACAAAAGTAATCCTCCAAGATATATATACTCAATCTTTCCTGATACCAGGTTCCCGGTTTTAATGCCGGTTAAATGATTTCTTACTGTTTCATTATTTTCATAGCCGGGATTAAACTGCCTTGTAAAATAAGAACCATTTGGATTATCATCTGAAAGAGTCTTTTCTTTCAAAATGTTTATCCCGGTAACATCTCGTCCAATATCCGATAAGAGTTTTCCTGTACTATAATCAAGCTTATAGAAATTTCTTCCATCGAATTTTTCTTTATAGCAATAAAGTCCGTCTTCATAAATAAACAGAAATATGTACTCGTTAGTCTCCCATAAAATGGTCTTTGTTATTATGTCGAAAGCAATTATGCCGAGGTGCCCGGGCAGATCGGGTTTCCTGAATTTATGAAAATAAATTATGTCTTTATAGATTACTTCTATGCCTATCCAGAATTTCTCTTCAAGTTGAAAATTGTTGAGTATTTTCTTCCCTGTTTTAATATCAAGACAACTAAAGAAAACTTCTTTTGAAGCGGGATCTCTTTCTTCTACTACAAGTTTTCCGGTTTGAGTGGGAAGAAGTCTCCATATCTGTTTCTTATTTGAGAAGGAATATAGTTTTTTGATTTTCATTTACACTTAATCTTAATCATACTCTTTATCGTAATCAGTTATCAGGCACGAGTAAGATTAGGATTAAGATTACGATAACGAATTTTAAAAATATATTTTATTTCAACTCTTCAAACCTTACAGTAAAATGCCTCAGCATTGGAGCTTCATAAATTATTTTATAGCCTTTAAGCGATTTCCTGTTTTTGAAAACTTCAAGAATTATTTCGAGAACATAATCGATATGGCTTTGAGTGTACACTCTTCTTGGAATTGCAAGTCTTACAAGTTCCATAGCCGGAGGAATTAATTTTCCGTTTTTATCATACTTGCCAAACATTACACTTCCGATTTCTACAGCTCTTATTCCCCCTTCAGTATATAACGCACAAACAATAGATTGCCCCGGAAATTGTTCGGGGGGAATGTTTGGTAAAAATCTTTTTGCATCAATATAAATTGCGTGTCCTCCCGGAGGCTCAATAATAGGAACACCAGCAGTAACAAGTTTTTCACCAAGATATTCAACACTTCTGATTCTATACTGGAGATAATGTTCATCGAGAACTTCTACAAGTCCCTGCGCAATTGCTTCAAGGTCTCTTCCCGCAAGTCCGCCATAAGTTGGAAACCCTTCAGTTACTATTAAAAGATTTCTGCATTTCATAGCAAGGTCGGGATCATTCATTGCAAGAAACCCGCCTATGTTTGCAAGTCCATCTTTCTTTGCGCTCATAGTCACGCCATCAGCGTAAGAAAATATCTCCTGTGCAATTTCAAGCAAAGATTTATCTACAAAACTTTTTTCTCTTTTCTTAATGAAGTACGCATTCTCGGCAAAACGGCAGGCATCAATAAATAAAGGAATATTATATTTCTTACAAACTTCTTTCACTTCTTTTATATTCTGCATAGAAACAGGCTGACCACCGCCGGAATTGTTTGTTATCGTAATCATACAAACTGGAATATTTTCTTTACCTTTTTCTTTAATGAAAGCTTCAAGCTTTTCAACATCCATATTCCCCTTAAAATCAGCCCTGATTTCGGGATGTTTCCCTGTTTCATTTAAAAGATCGACGGCTTCTGCCCCTGTAAATTCAACATTTGCTCTTGTAGTATCGAAGTGAGTGTTATTGGGGATATATTTTCCTTGACCGCCAATAATTGAAAAAAGAATCTTTTCTGCTGCTCTCCCCTGATGGGTTGGAATGATATGCTTCATACCTGTAATTCTATTTACAGCTTCTTCAAACCTGAAAAAACTTTTTGAACCGGCATAAGATTCATCACCATCCATAATTCCAGCCCATTGCTTTGAGCTCATTGCAGAAGTCCCGCTATCTGTTAAAAGATCAATCAGAACGTCATCTGCGTGAATAAAAAAAGGATTGTAGCCAGCCTCTTTTAATATCTTTTCCCTTTCTTCTTTAGTCGTAAATCTGATTGGCTCAACGGATTTTATTTTGAAAGGCTCGATTATGGTTCTTGTTTTCATAAAAATATAGTTAGATATTATAATTAACTGAAATTTAGTAAATACTTTAGTTAAAGATGAGAAGTCATTCATTGTCATCCGGTAGTCATTTATAGTCATTTAATTATCAATATAATTGCAAATTACTAATAATTTTTAATCTCAAACTTCATTAACATCTTCCATTTACCATCTTCCATCTTCCATCTTCCATCTTCCATCTTACATCTTCCATCTTACATTTAACATTTCTTCTTGCCTTTTGAAGAAAGTATAAATAATTTTTAATAACACTTACCTTAAACTA
>Ga0208373_1002603_pt1 | contig 19538 bp, 20 predicted proteins | sample RifOxyC2_FD_184036 | JGI IMG/M metagenome (GOLD analysis project Ga0208373, IMG submission 184036) | Soil microbial communities from Rifle, Colorado - Rifle Oxygen_injection C2 (SPAdes) | ecosystem: Environmental > Terrestrial > Deep subsurface > Rock core/Sediment | place: Rifle, Colorado... | reverse complement strand
ATGTAGGAAAGTAGGTTGTAGGATGTAAGTAAATTAAGCGAAACAAGCAAATTTAAACAAAATATTATCACCACCTATTGACTTCTTTATCAAAGTGTGATATAATGATTTTTGTGAAATAATGAAAAACTGGCCATTGACAACCAAGCGCAAGGGGAGGGGTAAACATAATAATTCTTCTCACAGTAACGGCGGTAAGTTTCATTGTGTATTTTTTCTCAGGATACTGCGGTCCATTGACCACGTGGCTCATTTTCGCATGCATTATAACATGGATCATCCAGAAATTTGTCGCTCCACACTTCGTGTTCGTGCCGAACCCCGGCAGCGGGAACGACCCTCACGATGCCGCTCCGGCAGATCCGTCGGAAGCAATGATTCATCAGCAGGGAGAAGCGCAGCACCTCGACCAGTAGGTATAAAAAGGCAGCTAAAGGAGGAATTATGCACTGGCTGACACATTTCATAACCGCGGCAAGTGGAATTGTTTTCACCTGCACGGGCTCGGGAATTGCCGGCGGCATTTTCGCTGTGCTCATCGGCATAGAGTTGATTACAAACATCGGCTAGGGGCGGGGCTAAACACCCCCAAAAGGAGAAAGACATGGAGAAGCTTATCGTAGCAATGCTGGCAGTACTGGTTGTTGTCGGGTGTGGAGAAGAAAAACCGAAGTTGACGATTTCGCGGGAAACGGTCATCCGCGACCTCACGGGAACGATGTTCGTGACAGCCGAGGCGCCGAATGCGGACATGCGCAAGCACCACGAAGCAAATCTTGCCCGCGAGATTGCGGCAAACAAGGTCAGCGAATCGGAAAGGGCCAAAAGCTCTGTGGCCGCGTGGAGCATGGCGATAGACAAAAAAAATGTGTTGGCGGCGTTGTACCTGGTGTTCATCTGCGCCGAGACCAATCTCTGCATGAGCACTTCGCTTATGGTGAGCGAGACGTTTGACCTCGCCCACGCCACGAATGAAACGGGGGTCATGGGCGCCTTGGTCAAAAATCAAAAGTTCAGCAAAACACTGTCCGTAGAAAGAAGGAAGTTCTACGCTGATCTCCGGTGTGCGGAGATAGTCAAGTACTTCCAAGGAAACGACAAGAAACGGGAGCAGCTGATCAACGAGTTCTTCGGCCTGCTCAAGGATTACGGCAGTTGTGCGAGTGACGCGAGAGCCATGGCCATCCAAAGCGCCAAGGATTCTCTACGCTATGGCCACACCGACTGGGCCTGCACCATCCTCCGCGACAATGGGTCGGCGGACGAAAAAGCAACGGCCGAAGTGCTGGACGGAATCAACATTCCGCCCACGTTGGTGAAGCAGTTCACCGATTGCGTCGAGACAAAGAAGCTGGCAACCCGAACCGAGACAGAGATCGCGCGCGACTGCGCGATTCTGTATAATACTGGGAGCGAGCATGAGCGGTTGTTCAGAGAATCGAACAGCCGCAAGAACGGCGAGCTCGCGATGATCATCTATGGAAAGATGTTCGTCGAATGCCCCGACTACAGCCACACCGCTGAAGCAAAGACGGCCGTGGCCCAGATCGAGACAAACCTCAAGTAGTCAACCACCTTGGCCATCGTGCCAAGGGAACGAGTCCGCGAACATCGCGAGGCTCGTTTTTTTTATTTAGGATGCTCTATTAAAAATTTTTGATTCGAATTCTGGACTTTTGACTTTGACCTTTAGACTTTGGACTTGCGCTCTAATCATTCTCAAGATCTCCACTGTTTTTTTCGCCATCACCTTCTTATCCTTCGCCTCCAAATTCAACCGAAGTAGCGGCTCCGTGTTGCTCGATCGCACGTTGAACCACCAATCGCCGAAATCGAACGTCACGCCATCAAACTCTTGCGTGATATTCGCGCGAAACTTTTCTTTGATTTTATTTATAATCTCCGCCGCGTTTTCAACTTTCGAATTAGTTTCTTCAATCTTGTAATAAGTTTGAAACTCGCGAATCAGTTCCGACATCTTCTTTTCTGATTCACTTAACATTTCCATCACAATCAACGCCGCAATCACGCCGCTGTCAGCACGGAAGTTGTCGCGGAAATAATAATGGCCCGAATGCTCGCCGGCAAAAATCGCGTCCGAAGTTTTCATCAAGTCCTTGATATACGAATGACCGACGCGACTTAACAACGCTTCGCCGCCCAGCGACCTCACCAGATCCGGCACAGCATGGCTTACAACAACGGTGTAAATAACCTTACCTCCCGGATTTTTTTCTAACAGCTTCTTCGCAATCATCGCCGTGATAAACGAGCTATCCAGCATTTCACCATTCTCGTCAAAGAAAAACACGCGGTCGCCATCGCCGTCAAACGCCAAACCAAGATCAAATTTTAGTTCCTTAATCTTGGCAATCAAATCAAGGTTGTTCGCCTTTTCAATCGGGCTTGGCTGATGATTGGGGAAATTGCCGTCAAGCTCGAAGTAGAGCGGCTCGATTTTGCACGGTAAGCTTTTCAACACGATCGGCAACAGCTTGCCGGCCATGCCGTTGCCCGTGTCTATGGCAATTTTGAGCGGCTTGATTTTGTCCTTGTCCACGAACTTGAAACAGTGCTCACTAAAAGCTTCCAACGTGTTGACCCGCTCTTCGACCGAACCCGCGACCGGCGCGTCAACGAACTCGTTCCGCAAAACTTTTTCCTTAATATCCAAAAGCCCGGTGTCCTGACTCACCGGTGCCGCCATAGCGCGACAGAACTTCACGCCGTTATAATCTTTTGGATTGTGCGAAGCAGTAATCATCACGCCCGGCAAATTATATTTTCCCGACGCAAAATAAAGCGCGTCCGTCGTTACCATGCCGAGCTGAATAACTTTTGCACCTTGTTTTGTCGCGCCAATGGTAAATGCATTTTTCAATGCTTCACTAGACAAACGCATGTCCCAGCCAACCAGCACTAACTTTTGCACCTTGTTTTGTCGCGCCAATGGTAAATGCATTTTTCAATGCTTCACTAGACAAACGCATGTCCCAGCCAACCAGCACCTCCTTTGCGTCAAGAAATTCAACAAAGGCTCGCCCGATGCGCTCCATTATTTCCTCATTGAGTTGCGTGGGATAAATACCGCGGAAGTCGTAGGCTTTGAAAATGGATTGGTCAATTTGCATAAGGAAAGCTGATTAAGAGAATTGAGCGAATTAAGAGAATTAATAGAATTGAATCACTTTTCCCCATTCTAACGGAGTACTTTCACGCCCCCTTGTCTTATCCCCTTTACTTGTTGCGTAAACACTACCAAAATTATACAATAATAACAGAAAAATCAACAGTCCCCGATACCATTCCTTCGTCAGGTATCGGGTAAACCGAAACAAAGTGCCGGGTAAGCCGGAAAACAGATGAGTATCTGATATTTTTGAGTAATGAAATTGTACCAGCATAATTCAACAACCGCAAACGCCATGCCAGAAGAAAAGCCAAAAACAAGCACCGGCGGACAAAACAACAATCCCGGCACATCAATTAAAGTTGCCCCTGTGCAAAAACCGAAAAAAGGCACCGGCAAATTGGAATTCATAAATGAATTGCCCATTACTTCCGGCCAACCATCACCGACGAACGAGCCAGCGCCTCAATTATTGGACAATGGCGATGAAGAAAGCAACGGCGACCAAGGCTATTCCGAGCAAGAGGGCAGTGAAACCCTCGGCGAGCAAGAACATGAAATGGCCATGAAACGCCAGCTCGATCAACAAAAAAAAATTGATTCTGAATTCAAGTCGGAACAAGACGCCTCGGCCGAACCGAAAAAAACAGAGCAGACGGAACCAGAGAAAAACGAAGCCCCCGCCGAAAAAGAAAACGATGATGAAAACGAAGCGCCTCCGGATAAACCATACGCACCACCACCCGGCACCAATCCGGACGACGTGGCACCGGGAAAAAAACCATCCGAACAAGAAGACCAAGGCCAAGAAGAAAAACAAGCGGACTGGCAACGCAAAAGCGTACTGCAACGCGCCGCGATCATGAAACGCGCGGCCATGGAAAAAGATCAGGAAAAACAAAAACAAGCGGCCGATCAAGTCCCCGACCCGGCGCAGGCGGGTCCGGAGCAAACGTTAAAACGCGTTTTTCAGGGCAAATGTTTTTCCTGCACGGGCTGTATTGGCATCCTGCATCGTTTGGCTTTGGATTTCCATGGCGCATCATCTCTTTACGCCGTCCTTGACCTGCTCTGGACGGACGAAAATACTGACAAATGTTTCAGCTGTGCTTGTTGTTGTAATGTTCTGTCTGTAATTTTAGTATTAACGGCTCCCATTCTGATCGGCATCGGACTCGCGCTGCTTGCGGCCAAAGCGCTGGATAGCATTATCGACATTAAAACAATAATGAGCTTTTTCTAAACAATCGCCGTTAGCCATGATTAACTCGATTAATCCCGAAGGAATCCCTTTGGGACATGCTTAACACGATTAACTCTATGCTTAACCTTCAAAACATCAACTGGAAAAAAATCAGCATGATCGCGGGATTTATTTTTATTTGCGTTGCGCTCGCTTTCGCGCTTTATTTCTTATTCTTCAAACCCGCTCCCTCCCCCACCCCCGCCGAAGAAAAAATACCCCTCGGCCAATTACCCGGAGCCGTAGAGGGCGAACAACCTGGCGCGGTCGAACAAGAGACGCCCGAACCGGTTAAAAAAGGAGAAGTGACAAAATCAATCACCAAAATCGCTCCGGAGGTGGCGCCAAAGGGAGCCGATGAAATCGCCAATGGCGGCATTACCAAGGTTACCACTTTAAGTTACGAAAAAACGGACAAACTCATGCTGGACGGTTCCGGCAACAACGCCCTGACTTACAATCCGGACACGGGAAAATTCAACGTCATCAATCCGGACGGCACGGTTACGCCCTTATTCGACAAAATTTATAAAGACGTAAAGGATGTAGCGGTTGCCCCGCAAAAAGACAAAGTTATTTTGGAATTTCCCGACAGCTCCAACGTTCTTTTTGATATTAAACAAAACAAACAAATCTCATTGCCGAAAGATTGGACAAATTTCAGCTTCAATCCGACCGGCAGTTCTATCGGATTCAAAGACATGAATGCGAACAAGGACTATCGCTATCTCGGCATCGCGAACGCGGACGGCTCGAACCAAAAGTACCTTGAATACATGGGCGAAGACGCGCGCGATTTCAAAATCGATTGGTCGCCAAACGGCAAAATGATCGCCCAATACAAAACCGGCAACAATGCCACTTCAAGTAAACTGTTTTTTCTCGGCCAATACGATGAGAACTTCCGATCCATCACGGTGGACGGATACAGCCTCGAAACCAAATGGACGCCGGACGGATCCAAGCTGATGTATAGCTCACAAAACGCTTATTCCGAGCACAAGCCGCTGCTTCACTTGGTTGACGCTTCCGGCGACAACATCGGCTACAATCACCACGACTTAAAACTATACACTTGGGCGAACAAATGCGCCTTTGCCAACGCCACGACCATGTATTGCGGCGTGCCGAAAGAGCTGCCTTATGGCGCCGGCCTGGTGCCGGCCATTGCGGACAAAACGCCGGATTATATTTACAAAGTTGATCTCGAAACCGGCATCAAAAGCTTCGTGGCCGAGCCGGAAGGCGATTACACCATTGATCAGATCCAAGTGGCCGGCGATGAATCAAACCTCTATTTTACCGATAAGCAAAGCGGCACGTTGCACGCGATTAAATTGAAATAACGGATAGCGGCGCGAATAAGAAACGGATTAAACGGATCACAAGGCATAAATCGCAAATCAATCCACGTAAACAAAGTTAAATAAATATGCTAAAAAACAAAAGAGCAACAATCTTGTTTATCGTATTTTTTAGCAGTCTTCTTTGTTTACCCTTGATTGCGCTCGCGGAAATAAGCGGCATCCAAGGATCCGTATTTCCCGACACGTGCGCGGGAAAAATGGCCGATGTACCAAAAAAGGATGCCTATTCCGACACCTCTGAACCGGGCAAAAAATCTTACGCCACATCGACGTGGTACAAGGACGCAGTGGCACCCTGGAAAAATAGCAACCTAACCGCGATTAAAATCGGACAGGTAACCAAAGATATTTTGGGAGAATCGATTTATGTGAATAAAAGCGCCGCTAGCGCATTCGGCTCGTTTAGCACCGCGCTCGACAAATGTCCGGAGATAAAAAACAGCACATATAAAATAGTGGTTTACGATCATTTCGCTTGTCGATTAATGACCGGCGAAACAAAACTTAGCTATCACGCGGAAGGATTCGCGATTGATATTAATGTCCCGGACAACAAATATTTTTCCGGAACATGTGTGCCGGGAAAATGCAATTATCCGCCATGCGTGATAAAGGCGGCCAAAGACAGTGGCATCTCCTGGGGTGGCGGACTGCCTTCATCACCGCTTTATCCCGGCATTTGCGACGGACATCATTTCGAATACAGGGGTGGCGTGAGCAATATACAGGAAGCGGATTTAATTTTTTGCCAAAAAGATACCAACCCCGATGCGTGCGCATCGGACAAGGACTGCCCAAAAGATAAGCCTCTTTGTTCATTGGCCGAGTTCAAATGCACAGCGGGAGCACCCTGTGCCACATCATTAGACTGCAACCCAACGGAATTTTGCGATAACACCATAAGCCAGTGCCTACCCCAATTACCGTCAGGCAAACCGTGCGACGACGCTGATCAATGCATTTCCGGAGAATGTGCCAACAACCAATGCGCCTGCGCGCAGAATGCCGACTGCGAAAAAAATCAGTTTTGCGACGTTACCAAAAACAACTGCGTTAATAAAGTTGCGGCCGGAGAAACATGTCCGGCTGACCCCAAAAACTGTATCTCCGGCGTTTGTGAGGAAAAAACCATTGTGCCGCAACCCGCACAACAAACTTGCGTGTGCACACAAAACGACCACTGCCCGGCTGACAAATACTGCGCAGCCGGCGCCTCGCTTGATGCCGGTCTGTGTCTTGGCAAATTGGATGAAGGCGCCGCCTGTTCCGCTACTAATGGTGATGCTGTTTGTAAATCCGGCAAGTGCGCGGTTCAACTGCCGGAAGTGGCCGGTACATGCACCGCACCGCCGATTGCGCCGACCGCGACAACAACGACCACCCCGGCCGCTCCGCCGGAACCGGTAAAATATACCACCATCGCGCCAAAGATCAACGTGCCAATTCCCGGCCTCGAAGAATTCAAAACCGAAGAAATCACGGCCGGCGACACGGTTTCAATACCATGGCTCGCGCAATATATCGTGGCTGTTTACAAATACATGATTATCATCGGCGCGGTAATCGCTGTTTTGTCGCTAATGGCCGGCGGACTCTTGTATATGCTTGGCGGGCTGAATCAAAAAATGCTTGGCCGCGGCAAAGAAATGATGATCGGTGCGGTCGGCGGACTCACCGTTCTCCTCGCATCGAATTTGATTTTGCAGATGATTAATCCGAAATTAGTAAATCTACAATCCCTTTCATTAAAAACGGTTGAACAATCCAACATGGAAGATGTGGCGATGGAACTTTATGGCAGTTTCGACCTCAACGCTTCCGGCGCGACCGTGGGACCAATCTTACCGGGAAAATATCGTTCAACCATGTTATCATCTGAAACCTGCGGCGACAAAGCCGGCATGTCGCTTCCGACCGTGGCTGAACGCCTCCAACGGTTGGTAAAAATTGTAAACGTCTGGAAAGTAGTGGCTGCCGAACAAGGCGGCGCAATTTACGTTCGTGGCGGCGAAACCGGCTGTACCGATAAATCATTTTCCCAAGAAGAATACCAATTATTATCGCTAACCAATCTTTATAATGCTTACCCCGCAACCTTTGCCGCGTATCAAAGCACTGCTTGCCTTAATGTCGTTGATGCTCTCAGTAAAATGCCCAAAAAACCAAGACCCACCACTGATACCGTGTCCGATTTTATGAAAAAATATGGCGCCCCATCAAAATCGTGCCTTCCCATGATTAATGCGCTTGTCGTCAATAACGTTGTTAAACCGGCACAAGCCGCGGGCATGATGTGCGGCGACTGCGGCACGTTTCAAGAACACTTATACAGCGAATGTTTTGACAAAAAAATCGGCGGCCGAGCCAAGGCCGGACTCGGCTGTAAACTCGGGGCGAAAGGATTAAATAAATTCCGGTTCAAAATAGACGCATCATCCACCCCTGCCGATTTGCAAAAAGCGCTTGCCGCCTTACAATTCGGCGACATCATCCATATGGTTTCTCCGGGACACTATTTCATGTACACCGGCAAGGTATCAGGATTGGGCTTCGAAATTTTGGAAATGGGGTCGGGTGGCAGTCAAGGCGACATCGCCAACAATTCCTATGGCGCGATGAAAGCGGTGAAAAATATCGGCCTTGACAAGCTGGACGCCTCCGGTGTAAGAGCCTACAATTCAGCTGAAAAATACCTGCAAGGTTTGCTTAACAAAGGAACTACCTTTTGCGGATATAGCGTTGTAGATGATTCATTTTACTCAAAGTAACACTCAAAAACAGCTCATGACCAATAAAGCTATTTTTACCTGCTCCGCCTGCGACGCCCAATTTCCAAGACGGGTTGGACGATCTTTAAATGGCGAAAAGTTCAACTATTTTACTACTAATACTCGTGGCTGATTATGCGCGCTCACCAAAAAATTCAAATTTTAGCGATTGCCCTTTGGGGCATCCTTTGTGGCTTCTCAACAATGGCGCAGGCCGGCTTTGCAATTGGCGAGCAATGTAGTAACACTTCGGAATTGCCGACATCACAATGCAATTCCGGCGAATGTGAGGGTAGCGACATAAAGATGGAACACAACGCCTTTTGCGTATGCGATAAAGATTCTCAGTGTTCGGATGAAGCCACGAAACTCGGTCTAACAATCGAACCGGGGGAAACGTGGGAATGCGTTGATGGCGAAGCCGCTTCTTTTGATCTGGATTTTTGCCAAAGCAATAAAGGTAAAAAAATTTATCCGGTATCAAAAGAAAAGTCAGAAGAATTAATAAAAAAAGAAGCCGAGGCCAAAGCCGCCGCGGCCGCACCGGCAGCGCCGACAGCCCCGCCAGTCGCGCCAGTAAACTACCAAGCCACTCCACCAAAAATGAGCGTGCCCATCCCCGGACTGGCGCCGTTTGAATCCACGGAAGTCACAACCGGCGAAATGGTTTCCATTCCGTGGCTCGCGCAATATATCGTCGCGGTTTACAAATATGCCATCATCATCGGCGCGATCATTGCCGTACTCGCCCTCATGGTTGGTGGAGTTCAATATCTGATCGGCGGCGCATATGCCGAAGCGGCGAGCGGCGCCAAAAAAATAATGCTCGGCGCAGTGGGCGGCCTAGTGCTTCTACTGGCTTCGAATTTAATTTTGCAGATGATTAATCCACAATTGACAAGATTAGGCGGTATTGACCTGCAATCCGTTGTGCCCATTGACTACAATGTTATTGCGGACAAAGAAGCCGAGGGGGGATATATTACCGGTGGAAGTTCCGGCTCCTGCGCGGCTCCAAAAAATTCCGTGCTTGCCTATTGCGGTGTAACTACAAATTCCGCGCCACATCCGAACAAAGAAGCGTTAATTCAAAAATTCAAAAACTTTGCCGCTTGCGGTAACTTTAATTACAACATCTTGATGGGCATATGCGAACATGAGTCAAGCTTTCGTCCCGGTCTGACAAATTGTTGTTGCTTCAAGGGATTATTTCAATTTAAAAATGACACATGGACAGCCTCCATGAACGGCTGGCCGGGAGGCAAAGATACTGCTTATTATTTAAGTCAAATCAGCTTAAGCACTTCTCCTCTTTCGAAAACCGACCCCCGCCTTTACAACGACGACCTGCAAACCATGGGCATTACCGGTGCCACCATGTTAGCCAAAGCCAAAATCTTCGCGCGATGCAAAGGCGATGTAAGTCACTTGTCCGATGGAGATATCGCCACCCTCCTGTACCTTTATCACAACAGTGGCACCGGCAGCTTGGGAAATGTTTTGGCTAATGGCGGTTGCAACGGAGGCAACAACATTGAACAAGCTTTTATCAAATCATGGGTGGACATTATCACGACTCGTTGCAAAGAAAGAGCTTTTGGCAAAGGAAAATCCGTGTGCACTCCCGGCGACGGTGGCTACGGCGGACCGTATAATTCAATTGAAGAAGCCAAAGCCGGGGCACAAAAATTCGGCGAAGGAAAAGCCCGATCGGTCAGAAAAGCCGGCGAAAGTCGCATTATTGGTACCTACAAAGCGACCAATCTTTTTAAAGCCGTGCCCGGAGCCGGAACCTGTCCGATAAAAACAAAGTAACCCCTTATTCCATGTCTGAAAAAACCATCTTCACCTGCTCCGCCTGCGATGCCCAGTCACCCAAATGGTCGGGGCGGTGTTTAAATTGCGGCAAATGGGGAACGCTCGCAGAAACGAGCGAAGGGCAAGGGGCAAAGGGCAAAGGGCAAAAATTCAACTTAGACGCAACAAAATTTGATCAGAAAAAACTGGTGGACTTCAATACGATCGCGGGACAAAAGTTTGAGCGAGTGAAAACAAAAATGGCGGAAATCGATCAAATCATGGGCGGCGGAATCGTGCCGGGGAGTTTGATTTTGCTCGGCGGCGAACCGGGCATCGGCAAGTCAACGCTGGTCTTGCAGATTCTGAAACAACTGGACAACGGCACTCCCCTTTTGTATTGCTCGGGCGAAGAATCAGCGCAACAGATCAAACTGCGCGTGGATCGCTTGAATTACAAACCGCAAAACCTGCGCTTTTTCGGCGAAACAAATATCGAAGAAGTGTGCGCCGCCATTCACTCATTCAAACCGCAACTGGCCGTGGTTGACTCCATTCAAACCGTTTATTCAAACGAAGTGGAATCCGAGGCCGGCAATGTCAGTCAAATACGCGCTTGCACCGTAAAGTTGCTGGAAGCGGCCAAAACAACCAACACCGCCGTCATTCTCGTTGGCCACGTCACCAAGGACGGCACCATGGCCGGCCCGAAAACACTGGAACACTTGGTTGATGTTGTCTTGTACCTTGAAGGCGACAAATATCAAGGCTTTCGTTTGCTCCGATCAAGCAAAAATCGCTTCGGTTCAACAAATGAAATCGGCGTGCTGGAGATGACGGAGCAAGGACTGGAAGAAGTAAAAAATCCGGCCAAATCATTTCTCTCCGCCACGCCGCAAAACTTGCCCGGCTCTGTTGTCAGTTGCTTTGTCGAAGGCAATCGCGCTTTTCTCGTTGAAGTGCAAGCCTTGGTTACCCCGACAATCTTTGGTTATCCACAGCGAAAAACATCCGGCTACGATCTGAACCGCTTGCAAATGATTAGCGCTGTGCTTTTCAAACGCGCCAGCCTCAATCTTAACAATCAAGACATTCACCTCAACATCGTCGGCGGATTCAAAGTCACGGAACCGGCCATCGACCTCGCCGTCGCGCTCGCCATCACCTCCGCCCTGCGCAACGTTCCCTTACCGCAAAATACGCTGGCCATCGGAGAACTCGGTCTTGGCGGTGAAATTCGACCGGTGCAAAATTTAGAAAAACGCATTTACGAAGCGCAAAAGTTAGGCTTCACAAACATTATCGCCCCTGACACCAAACTGCAAAAAGAATATACCGTGATCATTCAACGCGTAAAGCATATCAGCGAAGCAATAAAATCACTTTAAACGCCAAATTGAAAACAACCGCGGTGAAGCGGTTGTTTTTTGTTCACGTGAAAAATTGCGACTTCAATTCTTTCGCTTGTTCCGGCGAAAGATCTTGCATCGCCGCGTCAAAGCGCGGCAACACGAACTTTTCAAAAAGAACGTCAAGAAAACGCTGATGCTCGGACAGCACGAACGGAGCCGCTCCCGTGGCCAGTTTATTCGCCACAAAGCAAAGCAATTCCACAAACCGATTCCAATCCCTTTTTACCCCGCGCACCGCGACGCGCACTTCTTCATCAGTGCCGCAAAAAACATCGCCAATAATATTCATCGCCCACCGCTGAACGCAAGCGCGATGCCGCAGTTGACCAAGCACATCCATGCCATTTTCCATCGTTACAATCAATCCGCAATCAGGACAAAATCGTGTATCCATGACGCCTCCTCACTTTATGAGATAAAAAACGCTATGCCCGAAATGATAGCATGACGTTTGGAAGGTGTCAATCCGTTGCGCAAGCCAATCAACGATACGCCCCAAAAACATTGCTGCTATGCTTCTAAGCATAGCAGCAGTTATTTAATGAGATTATTCAAAATGCAAACTCGGGTTAAACTTTTCCAGCGCTTTTTCCAGCGGTGCGGACAACTCGCCCGCCGCCAATATCGCCTTCGCCGCCTCCTGCGCCTGCTCGATCATTTTCACGTCCGTCAAGTCTGCCATCTTCAACTCCGGCAACCCGGATTGCTTTGTCCCATACACTTCCCCCGGCCCGCGCAATTCCAAATCTTTTTCCGCCAGCTTAAATCCATCGCGGCACGTTTCCAAATACTGCAAACGTTTCTGCGTCAACGGTGAATTATTATCACTGAACAAAAAACAATACGATTGAAATTCGCCTCGCCCCACGCGTCCGCGAAACTGATGTAATTGCGCCAGGCCGAAGCGATCCGCGCCTTCGATCATCATGATCGTGGCGTTCGGCACGTCAATGCCGACTTCGATGACGGACGTGGAAACCAAAATCTTGGTTTTCTTGTCGGAAAAATCGCGCATCACCTGTTCCTTGTCTTTCGCCTTGAGCCGACCGTGCATAAGGCCGACCGGAATTTCCGGAAAAATCTCTTTATCCAAACGCTCAAACTCTTGTTTCACAGACTTAACGCCCAGCGTGTCAGAAGGGTCAATCAACGGACAAATGACGAAGACTTGCCGACCGGCTTTTATTTGCGTGCGAATAAACTCATAAGCTTCGCGTCGTCCTTGCTCAAATATCAATCTCGTTTCAATCGGTTTGCGACCGGGCGGCATCTCGTTAATTACCGACAAATCCAAATCGCCGTACAACGTCAAAACCAACGTACGCGGAATCGGCGTGGCGGTGAGCGATAGAAAATGCGGCACGACTTCCGTCTTGTCCTGTCGCTGAACCAACGCCTTGCGCTGACTAACGCCGAAGCGGTGCTGTTCATCCACCACCACCAAACCAAGGTCTTTTATTTTGACGTTTTCTTGAATCACCGCGTGCGTCCCGACCACCACGTCAAAGTCACCTTGCGCCAGCGTTGTCAACAAATCCGACTTAGTCAATTTCTCGCCGTTAAGTTCTCGTCGCGAACCGGTCAAGAGTGCGATATTGAACTTTTGCTTTTGAAAAATCTTTCGCAAAGTGGCAAAATGCTGCGCCGCCAAAATTTCCGTTGGCGCCATCATTACCGTTTTGTATCCGTTCAACGCCGCGTTCAACATGGCGAGCGCCACCACCACGGTTTTGCCGGAACCGACATCGCCTTCGAGCAATCGATTCATGGGTCGATCATTTTGCATATCTTGAATAATCTGCCAGGAACATTTCTTTTGCGCGTTGGTCAAATTGAACGGCAGCGCCGCCACAAAATCGCGCGTTTGTTTTTCCAAAAACTTGATTGCCGGCGCTTGACCGGCCCCAAGCTCTTGACGAACTCGTTGAATAGCCAACTGGATCAAAAACAGCTCATTGAACTGCAACCGCTTCTTGGCCTTGTCGGCGCTAAGCGCCGTTTCCGGAAAGTGAATCTCGCGCAACGCCTTGGCCAACTGAAAAAAATCATATTTTTCCGTCACGGCACCTGGCAAAAATTCTTCGACTTGTTCCAACGCCGGCAAACATTGGCTTAACAAAAAGCGCAGCTGCTTTTGCGTCACGCCTTGCGTCAGATGATATATCGGCACGATCTTGCGTCAGATGATATATCGGCACGATTCGCGCCGTGTGAACCGTATCGGCGTTTACGCGTACCTTTTCATAATCCGGACTGATCATTTCCATGCGCAATTCGTCCAACTGGCCGGACAAGAACAGTTCGTCTCCCACTCGCAAAACCTTGGAAATGAAAGGCTGATTGAACCAAACCGCTTTGATCGAACCGGTTTCATCGCCAACCAAAGCCTCGGTCAAAATTTTCCGCTTGCGCCAACTGCGGCGAGTGGCGATCATCTGCACCTTGGCGCGAACGGTTACCGGCTCGCCAGGCACCAACTCGCTGATCTTTTTTACCAAACTGAAATCTTCATAACGAAAAGGAAAATAAAAAAGCAGATCTTCAACGGTATTGAGACCGAGCGACTTCAAGCGTCCCGCCGTTGTTTTCCCCACGCGAGTAAGCGCGCTGATGGGCGTAGTTAATTCCATGATTATATTTTAGCACAAAACAAAAAAGAGTCCCAAGCGTGGAACTCTCTTGAATGGCAGTCAACGTATCGTATGGCGCCGGCTACCGGGCAATTTCACATAATCAACCTGATGTTCTCGCGCGTATTGCTCATGCGCACAGTCATGGTCTCGACAATGGCAGATCGGCTCCGTGCCAAGCTTTTTCCGAAATTTCAGCACCTCTTTGTACTGATCAACTATTGACTGATGCAACGCCAGCAGTTCTTCCACTCCGGGATTAACCCCATCCGGCGGCACTTCATGATTGCCGTCTTCGCAGTCTGGACAAAGTCCGGATGGATTCACCTTGAAATCCGGCTCCCGACAACCGCAGCCGCACGGGCACCAGCAGGGCTCGGCGTGCTCATCGCAAAAATTTCTGTCTTTGGCCACAAACTTACCGCAATACTTGGCCGAACATCGGCGCAACGTGTTTTGAATAATTTTTTTACTCATTTCTCACCCCCCATTTCCGCCGCCTTGCGCCGGCGAATCTTCTCCTCCATGTAACGGTAACGAATGGCAAAACACCAAATCTTGGCGCATGGTTCGCTCTGCCCGCCTGCTCGAACAAAGTACAGCTCGTCACCTCGCTTCGGCCGCTCCACCAGCTTGACCGCCGCCCCGCGCTTGATACGGTAATCAAGCGACAAAGCCGGCTCATCAAACAGCGCCGATTCGGCCACCATTCGACCAGCCTTGTACCGGAAATAAACGTGCCCGCCTTCCTCGCCCGTCAAAAAGCCATACTCTTTGTGTCGATCAAAAAACGTCACTTTCCCTGATTCAAATCGCATGGGTCTCACTCCTTTTTCAATGTACGGTTCAGAACGGATTAGAATATCACAAAAATTTCACCGCGTCAATGATAAAATTATTTAAAAAGGTCTATTCGTTTTATTTTACAACAAAAAACCGGCTTAACCGGTTTTTTGTATATTGAAATAAATAATTCTGGTGCCCTTGCCAGGAATCGAACCTGGGTCTTGAGATCCGCAATCTCATGTTCTATCCGTTGAACTACAAGGACATGTTTTGTTAAGGGCAGGGAGCAAGGATCAAGGGGCAAAAACAGGCTGAAAGATAAAAAATCAATTACAGTCATTTCAGTACTTTTTTATTTTCTTTTAGGGTAAATACCCCGCGGCTCTGCCGCGAAATTCCAATGAACCGATACCTCGTCGGCTTGCCGCGAGGTAGTTCATTTTTGTCTTTTATTTTTGACCTTACTTTTGCCCTTGGCCTTTCTTCCACCCTACCTCATTCGCATCATCTTTTCAAGCGTGTTGTGAAACGCCTCGCCGTCACGTTCCAAGTCTTCCGCGACATATTGGAGCAACACTTCTCGAATTTGTAATGGGTTGGCGTTTTCAATCGGCACGGACAAACTGCCTTTCACGGCGCTTTGAAAATCCAAAAATAGATATTTCGAATGCGGCGGTTCGTAAATAATGGAAAAACTTTTCAACGCCTTATACGGGTAAAATCGGCGATCAACGATCACGCCATCTTCGCCAAGCACGACAGGAATTGATCGCGGCGCTTGGAAATGCTGAAAAACGAGAATAAACGCCGACAATCCCATGATGGCGGCAAACAAATAGTTGGCCGTAGCAATGGCGTATATCAGACACAACGCCAAAACTCCGACAATCACCACATACCACAAAACCGTTTTTTGCCGATTTACATATTCCGGAAACTGCCAATTAACATGAATAGTCCCAATATCTTCCGGCACATGCGGCGTGACTAATTTTGTTAAAAAATCTTTCATATTTTTTGTTTTAATTTTTTTCTACAGAAACGGAGAGGGAGGGATTCCTCGCCGGAGGACGAGTGCGTCCTGCGGCGCAGAACCCTCGAGGGGATTTCTCCCCTAACATCTTAGCAGGATGCTGCCTTAAGCCTCTCGGCCACCTCTCCATAGACGCTTCAAATTATTAATATTGTTAAAAACGGAGAGGGTGAGATTCGAACTCACGGTTCCCTTTCAGGAACTCTAGTTTTCAAGACTAGCGCATTCGACCACTCTGCCACCTCTCCCAATTATTTTTTCTTTTTCAAAATCTCATCTAAATATTTTCTACCTTGTCCGGACTTCAGAAAGATTTCCCTTTTCATCGCTTCGGCGCGACTGTTAAACTCTTCTTGACGAATTAACTCCCACGGACATCTCCCTGACGTATAACGACATTTCCCATCATTATGTTCTTTTATCCGTCTTGAAACACTATCCGCATGCCCAACGTATCTTGTCTGATGGCTTATGCTCCTTATTACATAGACAAAATACATATAATTTCACCAGCAGAGAGGGTGAGATTCCTCGCCGAAGGACGAGTGCGTCCTACGGCGCAGAACTCACGGTTCCCTTTCAGGAACTCTAGTTTTCAAGACTAGCGCATTCCTCGCCGGAGGACGAGTCCGTCCTTTGGCGGAGACCACTCTGCCACCTCTTCTTAAAACATGGCTCGCCATGAAGTGATACGCAGCATCTACTTCATGGCGGAGAGGGAGGGATTCGAACCCTCGAGGGGATTTCTCCCCTAACATCTTAGCAGGATGCTGCCTTAAGCCTCTCGGCCACCTCTCCACAAACCAAACTCGAATCAAACGACAATGTCTAATTTAGCGTAAAATAACAAATCTGTCAAGCTTGATTAAATCTTCAAATACTTACCTATGGCAATACCACTGCTTATGACATTCAACAACACCGCCGCGCCGAACTCCGCCAAAAATATCTGCCACCAATGTTGATTGTAATACTGCGCCAAATTGAAATCATAAGTTTCCAAGAAACCGTTTAAATACGGTCCGAGCGCCGCGAACAAGGCATAAAGCAATCCGGCTGTGATGGCGAGTGCCACGCCGGCGTAAATCACGCCGGTCAATAAAAACGGCGCGCGAATGAATGAGTTATTGGCGCCCACAAGCCGCATCACGGCAATTTCCTCACGGTGGGTATAAATTGCAACACGAATGGCATTGAAAACTATCAAGACGGCGATGGCGGCAAAAACGGCCGTCAATCCAAAACTGAACTTTTCAACCTTCAAACTGACCGCACTGATTCGGCTGATTATTTTTTCATGGTCAGTGTAATTTTGGTACTTGATAAACGCTTGGATATCATCTCGATTAACAAAACTCAAAATGTTTTTGTAATCATCAGTATTAGCCGCCTTGATAATCAACGCGTCCGTCAAGGGATTTTTTTCCAATTCTTTGAGCGCCGCCAAAATAGCCGGATCATCCTTGTGCTTGTCCGTAAAAGAAGTCAACGCCGCCTCTTTGGCCACGAACACAACCTCCCTTACCTCTGGCATTTTCTTTAATTTTTCCTGAAAATTATTTACCACCGCTATCGGCGTTTCGCGCTTGAAAAATACGCTGATATCGATCTTGTCCTTCACCGATTGCACTACCCTACCCGATATCGCATCTAACGAGATTAAAACGTTCACCGACAATAACGCCAAAACCAGCACCGTGATCGTCACGATGGATAGCCAAAAATTGCGCCAAAAATCCTGAAAAGCGTATTTAATCGCGCGTAAAAATGCGTAGCTCATATCTATGTTTTTGTTTTACAATACATAACGACCCACCTTTTGATCGCTGACCACTTGCCCATTCTCGAGCACCACCACGCGTTTTTTCAACATGTTGACCACGTCCCTATCATGCGAAACCAAAAGGACGGTGGTGCCAAGCTCGTTAATTTTTACCAGCATGTCGATAATTTCCCGCGTGTTGGTCATATCAAGATTGCCGGTCGGCTCATCCGCGACCAAGATCTTCGGCCGATGAATGAGGGATCGAGCAATGCCCACGCGCTGTTGTTCTCCGCCGGAAAGCTGGCGCGGATATTTGTCCGCCATGTGCGCCAAATTAACAACCCGCAAGATTTGTGGCACGATCTTGTCAATCTTTTTATTCGACGCGCCGCACGCTTCGAGCGCAAAGGCGATATTTTCAAACACGGTCTTTTGCGGCAACAATTTATAATCCTGAAAAATCACCCCAATCTGCCGCCGCAAAACCGGCACTTCTCGATGATGAATGTTAGTGATATCCCAGCCGCTGATGGTAATTTTTCCTTGCGTGATTTTCTCTTCCGCAATCAAAATTTTCACCAGCGTGGTCTTGCCGCTGCCGCTCTGGCCGATGATCGACACAAACTCACCAGGCTGAATATGCAAACTCACGCCCTTTAGCGCGTACGTATCCGGCTGGTAAAATTTTGTGACTTGGTGAAACTTAATCATATGGGCGCGGATTACACGGATGAAACACACGGATTTAACGGATAAACACATTGTCTCTTGCCATTTAATAAAATTCCGCTATAATGGCTTTGCCTTTCTTTTCTTGCGCCTTACTATCCTATTCCAATTAATCTGTATTATCTGTAACTTAAATCTGTACATCTGTAACCATGCCATCTTAGCTCAGTTGGTAGAGCGGCGGTATCGTAAACCGCAGGTCCCGGGTTCAAGCCCCGGAGATGGCTCCATGAACTACTCACTTCTTTATTGAAAATGAGTGGTTTTTGTTTAAGATAGTTCGGGTTCATGGCAAGCCCTTCGTCACTCAAATTTTTTGATTAAAAAGTAACCCAACAACATGCTTAGCTATTTTAAAATCATTTAAAACCTTTCCGCCAAGAGGATTTTTGAATCTGCCGCCACCCTCTTCTTTGAGAGCCTCCGGTTCAGGCAGCTGCGAAATTTCGGAAAAATATCGGGGCAGTAGGACGCGCACAGCGCCGATTGCTTCTATTTTACTTTTTGAGTCTTCTATCACTTCTCGAATTTCCGAAATTTCGCACGCTTTCAATGCGATACCCTCAATCCGTTGTTCCAGCGTTTCACTGCCTCGTTCAAATTGATTCATAAACTTTTTTGCGTTTCGCTATTTCACTTAACATGTATATTGCGTTGTTTTGCGTAATGTTTAGCGTAGTTTTGCGGAGTCCTGGCTAGACACGGACAGTACCGAAATTCCACCAGCCGCAATCAACGCAACATCTATTTATCAAATGCGACAAACTTATGAACCTTGGCCTTGGCTTGATATTCTGTCCAGTAATCGGCAAAAGGCTTAAATCGCACCAAAATGTGCCGTGCTTTTACCTGCTCCGAATCAGGCTTATCCGCTTCCG